>OGQK01000075.1_pt1 | contig 66170 bp, 66 predicted proteins | sample 1553221 | NCBI WGS metagenome assembly OGQK01 (sample SAMEA2579996, study PRJEB22360) | human gut metagenome | biome: human gut; feature: human-associated habitat; material: faeces | place: Denmark | collected 2008/2010 | reverse complement strand
CAAAAGGATCTGTAAGAAAAAAAGGAAAGAAATGGTACTACCGCTTCTATGTAGAAGATGCAAGCGGCAATCTGGTTCAGAAAGAATACGCTGGAACAGAAAGTAAAAGTGAAACGGAAAAACTGCTCCGTCAGGCAATGGACGATTACGAAAGCAAGAAATTCATTGCAAAGTCGGAAAATATTACAATTGGAGAATTACTTGATATATGGGCAGAGGAAGAATTAAAGACCGGTACGCTCAGTAATGGGACAGTCCAGAATTACCTCGGTGCCATTACCAACATCAAGAAGCATCCAATTTCAGAGAGAAAGTTGAAAAATGTAACATCTGAGCATTTACAAGCCTTCTTCGATCTGCTTTCCTTTGGTGGCACTTATCCAGATGGTTCAGAAAGAAAAGGTTATAGCAAAGATTACATTCGTTCTTTCTCGGCAGTATTACAGCAGTCATTCCGATTTGCAGTATCACCAAAGCAATATATCACTTTCAATCCGATGCAGTATATTAAGCTGAAATACCAGACGGATGAGGTTGACCTGTTTTCCGATGATGACATGGATGGCGATATACAGCCAATTCCACGAGAGGATTATGAAAGACTGATTGAATTTCTACAGGATTACAATCCACCGGCAATACTTCCAATCCAGATAGCTTATTATGCAGGACTTCGTATCGGTGAAGCCTGTGGTCTGGCATGGCAGGATGTAAATCTTGAAGAACAGTGCCTTACAATCAGACGCAGTATCCGATATGATGGTTCAAGGCACAAGAATATCATCGGACCAACCAAACGAAAAAAGGTAAGGATTGTTGATTTTGGAGATACACTGGCAGAGATTCTTCGCAATGCCCGAAAGGAACAACTTAAAAACCGAATGCAGTACGGAGAACTTTACCACAAAAACTACTACAGAGAAGTAAAAGACAAAAACAGAGTTTACTATGAGTTCTATCATCTGGACGGAACAGAGAATGTTCCAGAAGATTATAAGGAAATATCCTTTGTCTGCTTAAGACCGGATGGAAGTTTGGAACTGCCAAGCACGTTAGGAATTGTTTGCAGGAAGATTGCTCAGAAACTGGATGGATTTGAAGGATTTCATTTTCACCAGTTGCGACACACCTACACAAGCAACCTTCTGGCAAATGGAGCAGCACCAAAGGATGTGCAGGAACTGTTAGGGCACTCAGATGTCAGTACCACAATGAATGTCTATGCACACTCTACAAGAAAAGCCAAGCGGGAATCTGCAAGGTTACTTGATAAAGTGGCAGGCAATGACTAAATAAAACTTTCCCTTATTTCCCTTACGATTATCTCATAAGGGCAAAAATAAGGGAAAATACATATCGTTTCGCTAATGCACAGGCTGGAAAGCCTGTAAAATAGGGAAAGTTAGAAATATATTTCGGCAAATTCGGAATTTTTATTCACTGGGGAATTTATTCTGTACCGGCTTTTGCGCCACATACATGGGAACTGGGAGAAGTTGATTCCAAAGAGTGGTTTGCGGATAATCCTTACGCAGAGTGGTATTATAATTCTCTGAACATAGGAAAAGGCCCGACATATGAGCATCATATGGAAAAATACGGAAAAGATTTCAAATATGAAGATTTTATTCCTATGTGGAAAGCTGAAAACTGGGATCCGAAACAGTGGGCAGAGATTTTTAAAGAAGCAGGTGCAGAGTATGTTGTTTTGACAACCAAGCATCATGATGGATTCTGCCTGTTCCCGAGTAAGTATACACACTTTAACTCTGTGGAAATGGGACCGAAGAGAAATATCACCGGTGAGCTGACAGAGGCTGTCCGGGATGCAGGTATCCGTATGGGGCTGTATTATTCAGGACTGATTGACTGGCAGTATGCAAATGATCCTATTTTTGAGGATGATGATCTGTTTGGAACAGCCAGCCCGACATTTGCATATGCAGATTATTCATACAACCAGATGAATGAACTGGTAGATGATTATGCACCAAGCGTTTTCTGGAACGATATCGGATGGCCGAAACAGAGCGAAGAGATGATGCCGTATTTCCTGGCACATTATTATAACAAAGTGCCGGAAGGTGTAGTAAACGACCGTTTCAATGACCGTTACCATGACTTCCTTACCAAGGAGTACAAATCCGGTTCTGTGAATCGAAAAGAGAAATGGGAAATGTGCCGTGGAATGGGATTATCCTTCGGTTATAATGCCAATGAAGGTGATGACAAACTGATTTCTGTTCCGGATCTAATTTCACTTCTGGTAGGAACTGTTGCAAACAATGGAAACCTGCTTCTGAACATCGGACCAAAAGCAGACGGAACAATTCCGGAAGAACAGGTAAAGAGGCTGAAGATTCTTGGCGCATGGCTGAAAGTTAACCATGATGGTATTTATGGCACACGCTGCAGCGACCGCGAATCTGAGATGCTGGAGAATGGAATTGAGCTGCATTATACACAGAAAGAGGGAAATCTCAATGTGTTTGCAGATCATCTGAAAGAGGGAGCAAATGAGTTCCTGATCAAAGGATATCATGGACAGTTAAGACCATTCGATCCAAGTGTTAAGGTAGAAACAACGGATACAGAAGAGGGACTTCTGGTTAAGATTCCAGAGTACAGAAAAGAACTGTATATAGTTGGACTTACAAATAAACTGTAATTAAGATCATAAGATAAGGGGAGGAATGAAAATTCCTCCCCTTGTTTGTGTCTATATTTTTTTTACAGAGTCGCGGATGACAAGCTGTGTTCCGATACGGGTTTTCAGGGAACTGGTCCAGCAGTTGTTGTTCTGCTTTTTGCTGATGAGATTGATGATGGAATCAACGGCAGCGGTACCAAATGCACCTTTTGGAACATTGATGGTGGTCAGCGACGGCCGGGTCAGCGATGCGTTTGGTCTGTCATTAAAACCAATCAGGGAAATGTCTTCCGGGATTTTGTAACCAAGCATATGAAACGCTCTTAAGGCACCGGCGGCAATGGTATCGTCATCACAGATAAAGGCAGTTGAGTGAACTGGAGAATCTTTAAAAATCCGGTAAATATCCTGGTAACTTTCTTCCTCAGAATAATGGACATAGTAGATGTCGTCCTGGGGTAGCTCCAGATGAAAATGCTTCATGGTGGAAAGATAGCCGTCTCTGCGTTCGTCAAAACTGCTGATAGATTCAAGGCTGTGCAGATACAGCGAAAAAGAATACGTTTTCACAAAATAAGATTGACTTTTTAGACCGGCCTTATTATCATATAAATCATATTTAGTTACTATGAAATTAGGAATGAAAAAATTATCTGTTTTAGATAGATTTGAGAGGTTTACTGGACTGGCAGTGAGTAGAAATTTTTTCAGAGAGAGGGGAAAGGCACATGTCCATTAAGAAGATCGCAGAAAAGGCAGGGGTTTCACCGGCGACGGTTTCCCGGGTTTTGAATAATCCCAATTATAAATGTTCCATTCCCGGACTCCGGGATAAGATATGGAAAACAGCCATCGAGATGAATTATGTGCCAAATGAGGCGGCCCGGAATCTGAAAAGAGGTGTTTCCGCGAAGCATGAGAAAACCTGGTACATCAATATTCTGATGACAAGAACCGATTCTTCCACCACCGATCCGTTTTTTGCGGAGCTTCTCCGGGTGATCGAAAGTGAGATCCATGATAAAAACTGCATCCTTTCCAAAGTATGGTATATGTCGGTATTTTCTGATGACCGGAAGTGCCGAAGGGAGAATCTGGACCGGCTGATCGACGGAATGTATGACGAGGTGGAAGGGAAAAGGGACGGACTGATCATCATCGGCAGATGTAATAAAGAGGCTTTGAAGAAGCTGAATAAGAAGTATAAGAGTGTGGTGTCGGTGAACCGGAATTCTACCAATTATGAAGTGGATGAAGTCCTTTGCGATGGAAAAAAGATCGCGTCAGCGGCAGTGGAATATCTGATTTCCCTGGGGCATAAAAATATCGGATATATTGGTCAGTGCCACAGCGAAGACCGGTACAATGGATATCTGGAAACCCTGAAGAAGCATGATCTGGATGTGATTCCTGAGTATGTTATTGAGACGAAACAGACAGAGGCCGAAGGATATGAGGCCATGGAAAAATTCTTCCAGTCGGACGACATGCCAACCGGAATCTATTGCGCCAATGATATTTCGGCGATAGGAATGCTGAAATGTCTGAATAAATTCCGGAACCGGTATTATATGCCTTCTATCATATCCAGTGATGATATTCAGGAAGCACAGTTTACCAAGCCGATGCTGACAACGGTAAGTCTGCCGAAAGAGGATATGGGAAAATTCGCACTGTATCTGCTGCTGGACCGACTGAGAGGCGGACATTCCGGTATTGTCCGGATGGAACTGGAAGGAAAGCTGGTGATCCGGAACAGCTGCAGCAGTGTGGAGGACAGTATGTGGAGCGATTATTGTATCTGAGGATTGCTGATATGATGAGATATGAAATATTTGCAGCTTTGACAGAATATATGCGTGAAAACGTTTTCAAATATTCCTATTTAATTAATGGGAATAATATGGTTTAATGTATTCAATCAGGATAACGTTTACAGAAGGTCACAGAGGTGACGAAAAGGAGTACATAGATCATGAAAAGAAAACGCATCGCAGGTGTCTGTATCGCACTGGCAGCAGTGGTACTGGCAGGAACTTTCGCAGTATCAGGAAACAATACAAAAGATAAAAATCATGTGGAGATCATCAATGTGTCCTATGATCCAACCAGAGAATTTTATGAGGAATACAATAAGATCTTTGCAGATTACTGGAAAGAAGAAATCGGCCAGAGTGTGGATGTGATCCAGTCCCATGGAGGTTCCGGCAAGCAGGCTCTTGAGATTTCCAACGGACTTCCTGCAGATGTGGCGACACTTGCTCTGGAATATGATATCGATGCGATCCGGAATGCTGGTCTGATCGACAAGGGATGGATCGATGAATATCCGGATGACAGTGCTCCTTATACTTCCACCATTGTATTTCTGGTACGGAAGGGAAATCCGAAGAACATCCACGACTGGGATGATCTGACGAAGGATGGTGTGGGAGTGATTACACCAAACCCGAAAACTTCCGGTGGTGCCCGCTGGAATTACATGGCAGCCTGGGCTTATGCCAATGAGAAATATAACGGCAACGAGATAGAGATGAAGGTTTTTATTAAGAAGCTTTACAAAAATGTCCTGGTTCTGGATTCCGGAGCAAGAGGTGCCACCACTTCTTTTGTGGAAAACGGACAGGGTGATGTGCTGATCGCCTGGGAAAATGAAGCGTTTCTTTCTGTAAGGGACAATCCGGATGATTACGAGATCGTAACACCGAGCATCAGTATCCTGGCACAGCCGTCCGTTGCTGTTGTAGATGAAAATGTAAAAAAACACGATAACGCAGATGCCGCAAAAGCTTATCTGAAATATCTGTATTCCGATGAAGCGCAGGAGCTGATCGCTGAGAATTATTACAGACCGGTCAATCAGACCATCCTGAAAAAACATGCAGATACTTTTAACCTGAGTGTGAAGCTGACTACTATCAAAGATTTCGGCGGATGGGATGCAGTACAGAAGAAACATTTTGTGGACGGTGGAGTGTTTGATGAGATTTATGAAGAGTAAAAAAGCATAGCGGATACAGAAAAGAGGGGAGACAGAAATGAAGAAACAACAGAGTAAACGGGTGATACCAGGCTTTGGGCTGACAATGGGAGTGACTTTGGCGATGCTGAGTATCGTGGTTCTGATTCCCCTTGCATCTCTGGCAGTTTATTCGGCGCGGCTGGGATTTCGGGAATTTATCCAGGTGATCACGAGACCTCGAGTTTTGTCCGGATTTTACGTAAGTTTTATTACCGCATTTGCGGCCACGGTGGTGAATGCCATCATGGGACTGATCCTTGCGTGGGTGCTGGTAAGATATGATTTTCCGGGAAAACGGATCATGGATGGAATGATCGAGCTGCCGTTTGCGCTGCCAACTGCGGTTGCCGGTATCTCGTTGACATCACTGACATCCGACAAAGGGCTTGTGGGAAGTTTTTTTGCAAAGTTCGGGATCAAGATCGCGTATACCAGGATCGGTATCACGGTGGCTCTGATCTTTGTGGGAATTCCGTTTGTAGTCCGGGCTATTCAGCCGGTGCTGGAAAAACTGGATGGTTCCTATGAAGAGGCAGCACGTGTCATGGGGGCAAAACCATTCACCATTTTCCGCAGGGTAATTTTTCCTGAGCTTCTGCCGGCAATGCTTTCCGGTGCCGGACTTGCTTTCGGACGCTGCCTGGGAGAATACGGAAGCGTTGTTTTTATCGCAGGAAATAAACCATATTATACAGAGATCACACCGCTGATCATTATGTCAAAACTTCAGGAGTTTGATTATGAAAGCGCAACATCTATCGCACTGGTTACACTGGCAGTTTCATTCCTGATCCTGTTTGGCGTAAACATGGTGCAGGCAAGAAATACGAAACGAATCAGAGGGAGGGACGCGTAATGGACGAAAAAAAGAAGCAGGCTTCCGGGCCGGTGAAATGGATCCTCATCGGGATCTCCGTGATCTTTCTTTTTGTAATGCTGGTGCTTCCGCTGGTGGTTGTTGTGACCCAGGCGCTGAGTAAAGGCTGGGAGTGCTATGTGCAGGCTGTGACGGATTCTTATACGCTGAAAGCTCTGGCGCTGACTATTGAGGCAACGGTGGCTGCTGTTGTATGCAACACGATCTTCGGACTGTGTGCAGCATGGGCTATGACCAGATTTCATTTCCGGGGGAAAAAGATCCTCACAACTCTGATCGATATTCCGGTTACGGTATCACCGGTTATCGCAGGTCTTATCTATATTCTGGTTTTTGGAAAACAGAGCCCCCTTTATTCTGTGCTTGAAAGTGCAGGGATACAGATCGTGTTTGCAGTTCCTGGAATTGTCCTGGCAACGATCTTTGTCACATTTCCATTTGTGTCCAGAGAGATCATACCGGTCCTGGAATCCATAGGATCGGATGAGGAAGAGGCGGCAGCACTAATGGGAGCCAAAGGCTGGACCATTTTTACAAAGGTGACATTCCCGCATATCAAGTGGGCGTTTCTCTATGGCGTTGTGTTGTGTACAGCGAGGGCCATGGGAGAGTTTGGAGCCGTGTCCGTATTGTCCGGACATCTCCGTGGAAAAACAAATACACTTCCGCTTCATGTGGAAATTCTTTATAACGAATTCCAGTATGTTCCGGCGTTTGCGGTTTCTTCGATCCTTGTGATCCTGGCGGTGATCCTTCTGATTGCGAGAAATGTTTTGGAACATAAAGGAAAGGGGGAAAAAGGCGATGTACGTTGAGTTAAAAAATATCAATAAAACATATGGAGATTACAAGGCATCTGACAACGTAAGTTTTGGCATCGAAAAAGGTAAGCTGATCGGTCTCTTAGGCCCAAGCGGAAGCGGAAAGACAACGATCCTCCGTATGATCGCTGGTCTGGAGCAGCCGGACAGCGGTGAGATCATCATTGACGGAAGAGTGGTCAATGATGTTCCTGCCAGCGAGCGAGGCATTGGATTTGTGTTCCAGAATTATGCCCTTTTCCGGTATATGACTGTGTATGATAATATTGCGTTTGGTCTGAAAGTACAGAAGGCGGATAAGAAGTATATCAAGCAGAGGGTTATGGAACTGGTAGAGCTGATCGGGCTGAAAGGCCTGGAAAAAAGATATCCAAGTCAGCTGTCCGGTGGCCAGAGACAGCGAGTTGCTTTTGCCCGGGCACTGGCTCCGAATCCGCAGCTGCTTCTTCTGGATGAGCCTTTTGCCGCGATTGATGCAAAGATTCGTACAGAGCTTCGAAGCTGGCTGAAGGATATGATCGAGAAGCTGGGAATCACCAGTATTTTCGTTACGCATGACCAGGATGAAGCTATTGAGGTGGCAGATGAGATCATCATTACAAACCGTGGTCGCATTGAACAGAAGGGAACGCCGCTGGAAGTTTACCAGAATCCGGATACTGCGTTTACGGCGGGATTTTTCGGACAGACTTCTGTGATCGGTAACTATCAGGTGTTCAATCACTTCGAGGAAGTTCCGGGAGGTGAAAAGGCCATTGTGCGGCCGGAATTTGTGAAGGTGACGAAGAAAAATGAGGAGCAGAAATATAAGAGTTCTGCAACAGAGGGTGTTGTAGAGCGAGTTGCTTTCCGTGGAAGCAGCCTGGAACTGAGAGTCCGTGTAGGAGACACCGTCCTCAGCGCCAGGAGAAGCCTGGACGAAGAACCCGTCCGGGAAGGCGAAGTTGTGGATGTGTTTGTGCAGAGGATCTTTGTGACGAAGGGGAATGAAGCTGTGCTGCTGCATAATACGGCTATGGTTGAGGATTGGTTGGTTATATAAAAAAATGCCGCGGGAGCGGCATTTTTTTATGAGCAAGTAGCGTTAGCGGATTGCGAATATCATATGATGAGGCCGCGGGAACGGCATTTTTTTAGATGTGTGAAATTTTTACACCATAATATTCTGCAAGAGAATCCACCAGATCATCACGGATTTTTTTATGGTCATTGCCATCCAGAGACATAACAGAGGATACCATTTGACGTTTTTTGTCAATGACACAATATTGGCCATAATTGCCGGCCAGGATCAGTGTATCTTCCATGGGCCCCATATATATGAAATATCCATAGCCATAACTCTGATAATCCGGACGCTCGGTTAATGGATTGTAGGAATCGATATGTTTTCGGCAGGCATCCATAACAAAGTTTTTTGGGACAATCTGTTTTCCGTTCAGAGCACCTTCATGCAGAAGCAGATGCCCAAAACGGGCCAGTTCATCAATCGTCAGATACAGTCCATTAGCTGCCATGCAATGTCCCTGAGGGCAGAGGGTCCAGTCCGGATTCGGGATGCCAATTGGTTCAAACAGACGATATCGCAGATAATTCAACAAACCGGTTCCGGATTTTTCTTCCAGAAGAACAGACAAAATATAGGAACAGAAATTGCTGTACACGAAATGGGTACCTGGTGTATAGGGAAAAGAATCATTCTGGAAAAAATATCTTACCCAGTCTTTTTCTCTGTATCGTTCCGGACCGTCGCAGAAAAAGAGAGGATCTTTCTGACCGGATGACATCGTAAGCAGATCACGGATCTTTATTTTGTAAAGATTTTCGGAAGGATCAGATGGGAAATATTTTTCAAACCAGGGATAAATATATTCATCAAGAGTGATCAGTCCTTCGCGTTCTGCGATACCAGCAGCCATGGCAACAAAAGGCTTGCTGATAGACCATATATTTAATCGGGTTTTTACCGGAAAAAGCCTGAATTCTTCTTTTAAAACATCGTTTTTATATATCTGGGCATAGATAATATTGGAATGATGATGTTTAGATTTTTCAAGAAAAATATCTAAAATTTCCTGCATGATAATCCCCCCCTGTAATTATTATTCGTAAAAAAGATCAAAGTCTGAGTAAAGTTCTTCCAGGTCATGAAGGCGTGTACTGATGGACTTGCACTTGCTTTTTCGGATTTTTGCAACAATGCTGTCAAAAAGACAATAGAGACAGGAAAAGGAGTTAAATCCCATTTCATTGAGATTGATCTCTGTAATGACCGCATGATCTGCCAGAGACCATGCCGGTGATGAAATACTGTCTGTGATGGCAAGGATCTTTGCACCATGGTTTTTGGCAACCTGTGCGTATTTCAGTGACCATTTGGTATAGCGGGCAAAAGAGAGCAGAAGAACAACAGTATCTTCAGAAGCTTCCGTGAGATATTCAAAATGGGGATCATAAAATTCATGAACCACCTTGGTATTTCCAAGAAGCTGATTCAGCAAGGTTCCCATCCAGAGTGCTGCACTGTAAGAGGAACGGGCGCCTACAATCAGACGTTTCTTCGCATTGGTCAGATAGGTAACGATCTGATCCATATCATCCTGACTCAGGTGTGAAGCCCAGTTTTCCATGGAATGGAGTTCTTTTGCAATGATGTTCTGATAGAAATTCCCATTGTCCAGTGTGTCATCTGCTGTAGCTGTGGGAATGGAAAGAATGTCATTCTGTACAGTACGCTGCATCTCGGAAAAACTTTCAAATCCCAGAGAATAAGCGAGGCGTATGATAGTGGTTTCGCTTACGGAAATTTCCTTGCTGAGTTTCGCAAGGGTGGAATAACTGAATGAATCAAGGTGTTGTAATATATATTCGGCGACTTTCTTCTGACCGGCAGAAAGGAAAGATACTTTTTCACGGATCAACTGTTCTATTTTCATGAAAACCTCCTGTATTGTACGATTAGTATAATAAATTATAACAGGTGTAAAGTTTGATTACAATATAATGGAGTAAAAAATTCTTCTTGATATAAAAAAGATGTAAATAATGCACAAATTAAAGTGTGTATTTTTAATAATATTGTCAATAGAAATCTTGAAACCTAGATGTTAATATAGCATTAAATAATTCATATGACGTCAGAAAAAGAATTAATTGCACTATTAATATTAGAGCCAATAAAAAAGGGGGGCTTTTATGTCGTCAACAGTAAAGGAAATAAAAGAAAAAACAGGTTACCTGAAACGAAGTGATCTTTATACAATCGGTGTAGGACAGGCGATTGGATCGGGTGTTCTGACACTGATCGGACCGGCAATTCTTTTGACTGGTCAGTCAGCATGGCTGGCATATGTAGCTGCATGTATCTGGGGATTTATGATGATTGCACCAATTCCATGGATCACATCTACACTGAAACTTGGAGGAGGATTTTATTCTCTGGTAGGAGATATGGCCGGCAAACGAGTTGCCGGTATGTATGCAGTAGGATTTTTGCCACAGACGATCAATCTGGCGACTTATGGTGTAGCAATTGGTATGTATGCAAATTCCCTGTGGCCGCAGATCAATGCGAAATGGTTTGGAATTGCAGCCCTGAGTGTGTTCTTTGCCATCAATCTGTGTGGTGTGGATGTAATGGCGAAGGTACAGAAAATTCTGGTTATCCTGCTGTTTGTTGCACTTGGTCTGTTTATTGTTCTGGGATGCCTCCAGCTGAAAAATCCGGTGTTTGAGTTTACAGCACCAGACTTTTTCTCCAATGGTCCATCCGGATTCTTTTCCGCAATCATGCTGTATGTATATTCAACAAACGGATATTCCTGCATTATGAATTATGGTAAACAGGCAAAAGAAGCACATAAAGATATTCCAAAGGCACTTCTGTACTGTATTCCGACACTGATGGTTGTATATGGCGGTGTTGCAATTGTAGCAAGTGGTGTGCTTCCTCTGGATCAGGTAGCCGGACAGCCGCTTACCCTGGTTGCAAAAAATATTTTAAATCCGGCACTTTTCACAGTATTTATGATTGGTGGTCCGGTACTTGCACTGTCTTCATCCATTAATTCAACAATTTCCAATAACTGTATTCCGGTTGCACAGTCCTGTAAAGATGGATGGCTTCCGAAATCATGGGCAGCTCAGAACAGAAGAGGGGCTTACTGGAAACTGATGACATTTACTTATCTTATGGGAATATTACCTGTGTTACTGGACTTTTCTATCAGTGATGTTGTAAATAATATTATGCTTCTGGCATCAGCACTGGCATTTCTGCAGATTTATGCTTATTTCCAGCTTCCGAAAAAACATGCAGAAGCATGGGAAAAATCACCAATGCATATTTCTAACGGAAAATATTATTTCCTCTGCTGTTTGAGCCTGTTTGCATATATCTGCATTTTTATCAATTCTTGCAGAAGCCTGAAACTTCCGGTAGTAATCATCAGTCTGATAGCCATTGTAGTATGCATGGCTTACGGATGGTTTAGAAGTGTAAGTCCTGATGTAAAGATGGAAACAAGTGTGTGGGAGGATTAATGTTTATGAATAAAGACCAGAACCTGATTAATGAATTTGCTATCAAAACTTTAAAAGAAAATCTCAATGTTATGTATGCGCAGATATGGCGTGAAGGACAGTTAACGGCAGAATATAAAAGAATGCCGGTGAAAACCCGCCTGAATACCTGGTCTGCATGCAAAGGCGTGGTATCCTGTGCAGTGGGAATTGCACTGGATGAGGGATTGATTCAGCTGGATGAGAAGATCGTTGATATTTTTCCGGAGTATGTTCCAGAAAAAACAGAAGGATATCTTGGTGATGTGACCCTGGAAAATATGCTGACAATGACCACCGGTCTGGAAAGCTCACTGTTTTTCTGTGACTGGCCGGAACGTTATACAACACCGGACTGGATCAGATATTTCTTTGAGAACGCGAAGGTTGTAAATAAACCAGGAACCCAGTGGCTGTACAGTAATTTCAACACATATATGATCAGTTGTGCCATTGAAAAACGTGCGGGTGTCAACCTTCTGGAATATCTGAGAAATCGATTTTTTGAACCATTGGGAATTGGAAATCCGGACTGGACTTTGTGTCCGAAAGGTCATGTACATGCTGCGAATGGTCTTTATGTAAATATTGACGAGTTCACCAGATATGGACAGCTGATCCTTCATAAAGGAAAATACAATGGAAAACAGTTGGTGCCGGAAGAGTATATGAAAGTTGCGACTTCCAATCTTGTAGACAATTCAGCGGCAGGAAGTCCGGGAAATCTTTATTCCGGTTTTGGATATGGATATCAGTTTGTCATGAATCCGGAAGCCGGTTCCTATCGATCCGATGGAAATTATGGTCAGTTCTGTCTGGCGTTTCCTGACAAGGATGCAGTAGTAACTGTAATGTCTCTGGAGGGGGATTTCCAGAAAATAGGAAATCATCTATGGACTACAGTGGTTCCGGAATTGTAATATACTCTGGTTGACAAAACAGAGTGGAAAGCATGAGATAATAGTAGCTAAGAAATGTGATGAAATTCAAACATTGGCAAAAACGAAAACCCCGGAAGTGTGCGAGCCTTCCGGGGTTTTCTATTCCGTTATGTAAGGTGGCTTAAGCCTTTCAGGCTTGACATTAATCATAATTCGCCTTATACTAAGCATTGTAAATAACAGGGGAGCTTGTGATGGCAGGCTGAGAGGAAGTCTTCAACTTCGACCCTTATACCTGATTTGGATAATGCCAACGTAGGAACGTATAGGATGAATTTACGGGAGATACTTTGGTGTATCTCCTTTTTTATTTATGATCAGGATTTACAAGGAAGGGCTTAAGAGCAGATGCTTTTAACCCTGGTATCTACAACGGAATACAGGAAATTTTGAGAGTGAACTGAGTTCATGAAGGGGTGCACCACCGCGGGTGTATTTCTTTGTGGACTCTTTTTTTATTCTCGGAAAGGAGAGCTTATGATCACAGTAAACGGCGAGAAAAGAACACTGGAAAATCCGGTGACAGTAACCGAATATCTGAAAGCCTGCAATTATGTTCCGGTGCAGGTAGTAGTTGAACTGAATGAAGAGATCATCAAGAGAGAGACTTACGATACAACAGTGCTGAAAGACGGCGATGTTGTGGAGATTCTGCAGTTTATGGGCGGCGGAAGCTGCTGAGATAAAAGGCGATATTATTATGTAATTGACAGATAAAAAGAAAGGTGGACATAAAAAATGACAACAGCAAACACAAATGAAGACAAACTGATCCTGGGAGGCCATGAGTTTACTTCCCGTTTTATTCTTGGTTCCGGAAAATTTTCTCTGGATCTTGTAAAAGCATGTATCGAAAAAGCAGGAACACAGATCGTAACACTTGCCCTGCGCCGTGCAAATGAAGGCGGACTTGCCAACATTCTGGACTACGTGCCGAAGGATGTTACACTTCTTCCGAATACATCCGGTGCCAGAAACGCACAGGAGGCAGTCCGCATCGCAAGACTTTCCCGTGAGCTTGGCTGCGGAGATTTTGTAAAGATCGAAGTCATCCATGATTCCAAATATCTTCTCCCGGATAACTATGAGACCATCAAAGCAACTGAGATCCTTGCAAAAGAAGGCTTCGTTGTCATGCCGTACATGTATCCAGATCTGAATGCAGCCAGAGATCTGGTAAACGCAGGAGCTGCCTGTGTAATGCCGCTTGGTTCTCCGATCGGTTCTAACAAAGGAATCTGCACAAAAGAATTCATCCAGATCCTTATCGACGAAATCGATCTTCCGATCATCGTAGACGCAGGAATTGGCCGTCCATCACAGGCATGTGAGGCTATGGAAATGGGTGCTGCGGCAGTTATGGCAAACACAGCCATCGCAACAGCAGGGGACGTCCGTGTTATGGCGGAGGCTTTTAAGAAAGCCATCGAGGCAGGAAGAAGCGCATACCTTTCCGGCATGGGAAGAACCCTGGAAAGAGGTGCAAGTGCATCTTCACCGCTGACTGGATTTCTGCATGAATAAAATAGTTTAGAGATAATAAAAGTGCGAGAGGAGCGACATAACAACAATGGCAGAAACAGTACAGGTCAGTCAGCAGGACGGCCATTTTAATGAGAGTATCGTAAACGAAGAAATTCTGGAAGACATGAAAAAGAATCGTATCGACCACATGAAGTACCTTCCGGATATGGAACAGCTGGAAGAGTCTGATGTGATGGATCAGGTTATTTCCGCAATGAATGCATATGATTATGACAAATACACAGAAGCAGATGTACGCAGAGCCCTGGCCCATGACAACCGTACACCGGAAGATTTTCAGGCACTGCTTTCACCGGCAGCACTGCCTCTTCTGGAAGAGATCGCACAGGCAGCGCGGATCGAAACAAGAAAACATTTTGGAAACAGTGTCTGTATGTTTACACCGATCTACATTGCAAATTACTGCGAAAATTACTGTATTTACTGTGGATTTAACTGCCACAACAAGATCCGCCGTGCACAGCTGAATGAGGAAGAGATTGAGAAGGAAATGGCAGCTATTGCAGAAACCGGCCTTCAGGAAATCCTGATCCTTACCGGTGAAAGCAAATCCAAATCCAATGTAGAATATATCGGAAAAGCCTGCGAGATTGCTCGGAAATATTTCAAGGTGGTAGGTCTTGAAGTGTATCCGATGAATTCTGATGAGTATGCATATCTTCACAAATGCGGTGCAGATTATGTAACTGTTTTCCAGGAGACCTATAATTCTGATAAATACGAAACCCTGCATCTGGCAGGCCACAAGAGGATTTTTCCATACAGATTAAATACACAGGAGCGTGCACTGAAAGGTGGCATGCGAGGAGTTGGCTTTGCGGCGCTTCTGGGGCTGGATGATTTCCGTAAAGATGCTTTTGCGACGGGATATCACGCATACCTTCTGCAGAGAAAATATCCACACGCAGAGATTGCTTTTTCCTGCCCGAGACTCCGCCCGATCATCAACAATGACCGGATTAATCCGAAGGATGTCCATGAACCACAGCTTCTGCAGGTAGTCTGTGCATACCGTCTGTTTATGCCGTTTGCAAGTATCACCGTATCCACCAGAGAGTGCGAGCGTGTCCGTGACAACCTGGTAAATATCGCAGCAACCAAGATTTCTGCAGGTGTCAGCACAGGAATCGGAAGCCATGTGGAAGACATCGAAGATAAAGGCGATGACCAGTTTGAGATTTCTGATGCAAGATCCGTGGACGAAGTCTTCAACGCCCTGAAAGACCACGGCCTGCAGCCGGTAATGAATGATTATATATATCTGTAAAAAGAGATAATGTCACACAAGCGCATAGATGACTGCACAGCCAACAGGGGATAATTTCTGTGGAATATGTGGAAAACCACCCGCCCGAAAGAAAGATTTTTCAAGGCGGGTGTGGATAACTGTTTCAGAAAAATGAATGCAGAAAGATTTTTGCCAAACAGAGGGGAGTACTGGGAGAACTTGTTGGATTCACAAGGCTGATGACGTTTTCACATATACTCCCGGAACAATAAAATACGATGCAAAAATCAACAAAAACAACATAATATCGGCCGGAATCAGATATAAAAACCTGTGAAATCCGCAAAAACACCCCTGTTTCTGAAAACTGCTGAAAACGGTTTCTAATCTAACAGTTTTCATATGGACTTACTCATGTTTATAATAGCCCCAACAACAAAACACGAGGCAAAATACAGGAGGTAAGTATTATGAAAAGAAGATGGAAATCAGCAGTAGCAGCTCTTGCAGCAATAGCAGCGATCGGAAGCCTTACAGGAGTAACCACATATGCGGCGGACAGCGTCAGCATTACCAATGTATCTTATGACCCGACCCGAGAACTTTATGAGCAGTACAATAAGATCTTCCAGAAACACTGGAAAGAAAAAACGGGCCAGGATGTGGATATCACGCAGTCTCATGGAGGCTCCGGAAAACAGGCACTTGAAGTTGCCAACGGACTGGAAGCAGATGTGGTAACACTGGCACTGGAATATGATGTGGACGCGATCCAGGATGCAGGGCTTATCGATGACGGATGGGTAGATGAATTTCCGGAAGACAGTTCTCCCTATACTTCAACCATCGTATTCCTTGTAAGAAAAGGAAATCCCAAGAACATCAAAGACTGGGATGATCTGGTAAAAAAAGACGTAGGTGTGATCACACCAAACCCGAAAACCTCCGGCGGAGCAAGATGGAACTATCTGGCAGCCTGGGCCTATGCAAAAGATAAATATAACGGAGACGAGGACAAAATTAAAGAATTCATCGGAGATCTTTACAAAAACGTACTTGTCCTGGACACCGGAGCCAGAGGCGCAACGACCTCTTTCGTGGAAAACGGACAGGGTGATGTACTGATCGCCTGGGAAAATGAAGCCTATCTTTCCGTAAAAGATTATCCGGACGACTACGAGATCGTAACACCAAGCATCAGCATCCTTGCACAGCCATCTGTAGCAGTAGTCGATAAAGTCGTAGACAAAAGAGGCACCAGAGATGTGGCAGAGGAATATCTGAATTATCTCTATTCCGATGAAGCACAGCGGATCGCCGGTGATAATTATTACCGTCCGTCAAACCAGGATATTCTGAAGGAATACTCCGATGTGTTTGACCTGGACATCAATCTTGTTACCATTGATGATTTCGGTGGATGGAAAAAGGCACAGGAAACGCATTTCTCAGATGGAGGAATTTTTGATCAGATTTACGAAGGATAGACAGCAGAAGATATAGTTGGACATAATAACACAAAGAAGCTGCAGAACAGTGAAAAAACAGAGTCTGCAGCTTCTTTTATGTAAATATGATGTGCCTTTTGCGACTGGAAAATCTGTACCTGATATATAGCAACTGTCAACATCACATGCAGCTATGGATCTTCCGGTCTGCAAAATAACGGCAGAGGGGGCAATGTGAATCACAAGGGATCAGGCATGGCTTCCTTCGGTCAGGGAACAGCCGTCCATTATACGGATCCCGTTTATGACATCCAGATAAGTGTCATACATTTCCTTCCATTCATCAGAGGCGTCCTTGGAGTACTGGCTGATGGTGGACAGAAGATCGTATTTTTTGCCGTCGACGGTTTCGATACGGCCGAGATAGCCCTGCCATACACTGTCCAGAGGCTGGTCTTCGCCATCGTAATATCTGGCTTCCAGAGTCAGTACAGGAACATCCTCATTGTAATAAGTCAGTTTATATCCACCATTTTCGGTTTCGGTTGTTTCATAATGGCAGAGATATTTCCAGCGCTCCGGAGTGAGGACCTGGAAGTAATCCGTCATGGCCATATCCACACGCTCTGCGTAAACGAAATCTATGGATTTGATCAGCTCTGTGGCTTCCTTTTCGGCGGCCTTATCATAGGTGTCTGACGGAGTCAGGACAAAAAGTCCAAATGTATAATCGTCAGTCTGGCATACAAGAGCATCTACATTTTTTTCTTCTTCGTTGACCGCGGTTAAGTATTGATATTTCGTGGTGGGATAAGATTCAAAGGTAAGGTCCTTTTTTGTGATGATCTCACCCTTTACCGGATAGTATTCTGCCAGAAAACCCTTCAGGGAAGAATCCTCCAGAGAGGAATTTGGTACTTTTAAAACAAAGGCAGTGCTTTTTCCGCCATTTACGGAACGCTGCTCGAAATAACCTTCTTTTTCGGGCATGGATTCTCTGATCGTATCATCGGCAGGGAATCCAACCCGCATATGAAGCTCGCCGCGCTTTTCCGATTCAGAGGAATCTTCCGTGTTTGTATCGGAAGAGGAATTCGGGTATGAAGAATCGGAATCCTGCGAGGAGGAGTTTCCACTGGTATCGGAGGATTCTTCTGAAGAATCTCCGGAGGAGGAATCAGTTTCAGAATCGGAATATTCCTGAAGATTGCCGTAGTCATCAATATAATAGTCATCTCTGGAACCAATATAAGTAGTTCCGGTGGCATCTTCCAGCCACACGCTGCCGTCCTCATAATAATAATGGGGCTCAAAATAGCCGTCCTGTTCCGTCCATCCGGCATCGTTACCTTCCATCAGTTCGCCGGAATCCGGGTCCGGGGCATAATTTCCTTCGCCGATATATTCGTCTTCGGAACCATTGCGGTACCAGTAATCCCCGTTTTCATCCTGCCAGATATACTGACCGTCATCGGTTGGAGGGTCAGAAGCGAGGACCGGGACTGCAGATATGGAAAGAGCGATCGCGCCTGTTAAAAGAACTAAGATTTTTTTATGCATAGGCACCTCCTGATAAATTGCGCAGCAGTTATTCAGTTACTGTCCACGGATCATAAATTTTTACAAAATAAAAAGGATCTGTTTGTTAAGTATATTGTAACAGACAGATCCTGATATCCGGAAATGTGAAGAAAAAGAGACATTTACCGGCAGGTAAAAAGATATCCCTTCCCATAAACCGAGACAATGTCATATTCATCGGTATCCTCGGCACCGATCTTGGTCCGGAGGTTAAAGATATGCCGCCGTACCGTGCTGGTATCTGTTCCTGCACAGCTGCCCCATACCGCTTCGTAGAGCTCCTTTGCAGAAAAAATCTTCTCCTGGTTTTCTGCAAGGAGACGCAGCAGAGAGAATTCGGTCCGGGTAAGGCCTGTGTCGGCATTATTGAGATATGCATGGCCGTCCGAAAGATCCAGCCGCAGGCTGCCGATGGTGATCTGACGGGAGGACTGAAATTTTTCTTTTATTTTTTTTTCCATTCGTTTCTGGCGTTCCAGAAGCATCTGGATCACGGCCAGAAATTCATCGAAATTATAAGGCTTGGTGAGATAATAGTCGCCTCCTTGTTGAAGCCCTTCTACCTTATCATGGATATCACTTTTTCCTGTGAGGAAAAGAACCGGGTTCATGGTTCTTTCGCGGAAGTGGTGGCAGATATCCAGGCCGTTTCCGTCCGGAAGCATAATGTCCAGGATGAGAAGATCCGGCAGATGTTCTTCAAGCTGATGACAGGCTTCGGCGGCTGTCTGTGCAGTGCGGACATCGTAGCCACGGCGCCGTAGCATCCGGCAATTGATATTCAGCACCTGTTCTTCATCCTCGACCATAAGGATAAGCGATTTCTTTTCATTCATTTATGATTCCTCCTCCGGAAGTGAGAAGAACACCTGAGTTCCCTCGCCTTCTTTACTTTTTAGCCATATTTTGCCGCCGTGGGCAGTGATGATCTGATGACATACATAGAGACCTATGCCGTGCCGCCAGTAATCTTTATCTGCAGAAACATAACCCTTGAGTGCATTTTTTCGCATTTCTTCTGACATGCCGGTTCCGGTGTCGGAGACGCAAATGGTCTGCCAGCCTGGTTCGCCGGAAAGGGAAATGGTGATGGTTCCGTTCCTGGTATGACGCTCTGCATTGGAGATCAGATTGGTGAGAACCTGGATCAGCCGTTCCGGGTCTGCAGAGATTTCCGGGAGGTCGGGCTGTATCGTAAAGACCAGCTGGTTATTCCCGGGACTTGGATGACTGCTGAAATCTTTTTCTACAGAATGTAAAAGTGCTCCCAGATCTGATGGTACAAGGGAAAGGGCCAGCCGTCCCTGCTCAATGGAAACGGTATCCATAAGATCTAGCACGATCCGGTCGATCCGCATTACTGACTGTTCAATGGTGCGGAGATTTTCCTGCATAAGAGAGAAATCCAGAGGATCTTCCTCAAGGAGTTCGGAAGTGTCACGGGCGTGGAGGGAGATGGAACTCAGTGGATTTTTGATCTCGTGGGCAACGGTGGTCAGGAAGGTGGACTTGGCATTGTCAAGGGAACGAAGCCGCTGGTTCTGTTCCTTAAGAAGGATCTGCTGCTGATTGTATTCCTTCAGATGAAAATAGAGAACACTGCCACAGACAATACTTACAGAGACAAATGCCAGAAGAATGTCTGCCAGCCGGTCAGCTTCCGTGGAAAAGGGAGTTACTGTGTCTGGAAAATGGTATGCAACCAGACATAGTCCTATATACAGGACAATCTCCAGCAGAGAAACGATCAGAGCCCGTCTTTTTTTCAGCATCAGCACGGTGAAAATAATAGCAAACACGAAGAAAGCCGGCATGCCGCCACGATAACCGCCGCTGGTAAAAAACATCACCGGAAAAACGATCAGAAAGATCACGACAATGGTGATCAGGTAGCAGCGCTGATATTTTCCACTGTAATAGGAATAAAGAAAAAGCCCTCCGGAGATTGCAACCAGCGCAAAATTGATCAGTACATTTCCCCAGGAACCGGTCCCGAGACTGAGAAAGGCCATGATCAGGCTAATCACAGTACCTCCCAAGGCGAGGATGTTGAACAGCCGGACGCGGAAATCAAGGGTGGGGCTGAATAAAGAGTGAAAAATAGTTCGGAGCTTCGGATTTATATTGATAGGGATCACCTCCTGCTCTTAATGTAGGTTTGTATGTCTGCGAGCATCTTTCTTTTGGGGTTGTAATTCCCGTAACTGCTATAATTGTACCATGCTGCTGTATAGTTGTGTACACAAAAAAATACATTTAATCCCATTTTCCTATTGACATACTATGAATAGTAGGTTAATATAAGTGTCAACAAAAGAAAGGGAAGAGGCTATGAACGAATACGGCTTTAATACAGGGCTGCTCCACGGCACCAACGAGAAATATCCACAGGGTGCCACACAGGTTCCAATCTATCAGAGCAGCGCATTCCGGCATGACAGCGCGGAAGACCTGGAGAAAATTTTTGACAATAAAAAAATGGGCTTCTCCTATACAAGGATCAATAATCCTACGGTAGAGTCCTTTGAGAAGAGAGTGACCATGCTGGAGGATGGGATCGGTAGTGTGGCCTGTGCTTCCGGAATGGCAGCGCTGACCAATGCGTTTCTGAACATTCTTCAGGCGGGAGACGAGATCGTGGCAGCCTGCGGACTGTACGGCGGAACCGTGGAACTGTTCGATGATCTGAAGCCTTTCGGGATTTCCGTAAAATATGTGAAAGAGAATAAGCCGGAAGCTTTTGAGGCAGAGATCACAGAGAAGACGCGACTTGTTTTTGCGGAGACCATTGGCAACCCCAAGCTGGATGTTACCGATATCCAGGCAGTTGCGGAAGTGGCACATAAGCATGACGTACCGCTGATCGTAGACAACACGGTGGCAACTCCGTATCTGATCCAGCCACTGAAGCTTGGAGCTGACATTGTGGTTCATTCCTCTTCCAAATATATCAATGGAAGCAGTGATGCCATCAGTGGCATTCTTGTCTGTGGTAAGGGTCTGAAATGGGACCCTGACCGATATCCGGGACTTGCTCCATACCGGAAATTCGGACCATTTGCATACATCGCCAAGCTTAGAAACGGACTTTTCCGGAACACTGGCGCGTGTCTTGCTCCGCAGAATGCTTTCCTTAATAATCTGGGACTGGAAACCCTGGGACTTCGAATGCAGAGACAGTGTGACAATGCACTGGAGCTTGCGAGATTTTTACAGAGCCTGGGTGGTGACATTGAAGTAAATTATCCGGGACTGGAAGAAAGCCCTTATCACGAAATTGCGGAAAAGCAGTTCAGGAATGGCTACGGAGCTATCGTAACCGTAAGAACCGGAAGCAAGGAGAAGGCTTTTTCCATTATTAATTCATTGAAGATCCCGCTGATCATCTCCAACATCGGAGATACGAAGACCCTGGTGATCCATCCGGAATCCACCATCGCGGCACACATCTCCGACGAAGAGAAGCTGCAGTCCGGAGTATTCGAGGATCTGATCCGTATCAGTGTGGGAATTGAAGATATTGAAGATTTAAAAGAAGATTTTAAACAAGCGATAGAAAATAACCGATAAAATCTAAGAGCTGCACCAGCAGAGAAATGGAGAGTTCGTTATGGCAAAAGTAGATTACGCTACATTAAAAAAAGGTGGTTTCATGAGACAGAAGCAGAAAAATAATTTTTCTCTTCGTCTTGCCTGTGTAGGCGGTACATTTACCGCAGAAAACCTTAAGAAGATCGCAGAGGTAGCTGAGAAATACGGGGACGGATATGTACATCTTACTTCCAGACAGGGAGTTGAGATCCCGTTCATTAAATTAGATGATATTGATGATGTAAAGGATGATCTTGCAAAAGGCGGATGCAAGCCTGGTGTCTGCGGACCGAGAGTCCGTACAGTTACAGCCTGCCAGGGCAACGCTGTCTGTCCAAGCGGAAATATCAACAGCTATGACATTGCGGTGAAATTAAATGAAAGATATTTCGGAAGAGAGCTTCCTCATAAATTCAAATTCGGTGTTACCGGATGCCAGAACAACTGTCTGAAGGCAGAGGAGAACGATGTTGGGATCAAGGGAGCAGCACAGGTCAGCTGGAAAGAAGACGCATGTATCCACTGTGGTGTCTGCGAAAAAGCCTGCAGAGAAAACGCCATCTCCTTTAAAGATGACAAGCTGGTGATCGACACAGAGAAATGTAACTACTGCGGCAGATGTGCAAAATCCTGTCCGGTGGATGCATGGGATGTAAACGAAGCATATATCGTTTCCTTTGGCGGAACGTTTGGAAATCACATCAGCAAGGGACAGGAATTTCTTCCGCTGATCACCTCTGAGGAGCAGCTTTTCAGAGTGACCGATGCAGCGATCCAGTTCTTTGATGACTATGCAAATCCGGGAGAGCGTTTTAAATTTACCATCGACCGGGTAGGCGCTGAAAAACTTCAGGAAGTTTTGAAAGGAGCATACAATGGCTGATATTAAAATTGATGATACAGTAGATATTACCGATGTAGTTTGCCCGGTAACTTTTGTAAAAGCAAAAGTAGCACTTGAGGAGCTGGACGACGGACAGATCCTGGCGATCAAAATGAACGATGGCGAGCCAGTACAGAATGTACCGAGAAGCGTAAAAGAAGAAGGACATCAGATCCTGAAACTTGAAGATAATGAAGATGGAACTTATACACTGATCGTAAGAAAAGTTGAATAATAGGAGAACAGAGAAATGACAATCACAGTTGCAGGAAATAAAAAAGAATACGAAGACGGACTGAAACTTACAGAGCTTATTGAGAAAGAGGATATCGAAAGTCCTGAGTATGTAACCGTAACCATCAACGATGAATTCATCAGCAAAGAAGACGTTCCGAACACAGTTGTAAAAGACGGTGATGTTGTTGAGTTCCTGTACTACATGGGAGGAGGCGCAAGATAATGGCTTTTACAAATGAGCAGCTTGAGCGTTACTCTCGCCACATCATCCTGAAAGAGGTGGGAGTAAAAGGCCAGAAAAAGCTTCTGAATGCAAAGGTTCTCATCATCGGAGCCGGCGGACTTGGAGCACCGGCAGCCCTTTACCTTGCAGCAGCAGGTGTGGGAACCATCGGAATCGTAGATGCAGATGAGGTAGATCTTTCCAATCTTCAGAGACAGGTCATCCATACAACTGCAGATGTTGGCAAACTGAAAGTAGAGTCTGCGGCTGAGACTATGAAAGCCATCAACCCGGACGTTACCGTAAATACATATCATACATTTGTAGATTCCAGCAACATTATGGATCTGATCAAAGATTACGATTTCATTCTGGATGGAACGGACAACTTCCCTGCAAAATTCCTTATCAACGATGCCTGTGTAATGGCTGAGAAACCGTTTTCACATGCAGGTATCATCCGTTTCCAGGGACAGCTGATGACTTATGTTCCGGGACAGGGACCATGCTACAGATGTGCATTCCAGAGCCCGCCACCAAAGGATGCCGTACCGACCTGTAAGCAGGCTGGTGTTATCGGAGCCATGGGCGGAGTGATCGGAAGCCTTCAGGCAATGGAAGCGATCAAGTACATCATCGGACAGGGGGATCTCCTTACAGGAAGACTTCTCACCTACGATGCACTGAAGATGACCTTCCGTACTGTGAAGCTTCCGAAGAACCATCACTGCCCGGTATGCGGCGATGATCCGACCATCACAGAACTGATCGATTATGAGCAGGCTGTGTGTGAATTAAAACACTAAAAATTAAGTATAGAAACCCATTGGAGGCTGCGAAGATAATGCTGAAATTAAAAAAAGAAGATTACGAGAAAATATTAGACCACTGCAGAAAGGGACTTCCCAATGAGTCCTGCGGCCTTCTGGGCGGGATCATTGAGGGCGATGTAAAAACCATCGAGAAGGTGTATCTGCTGACAAACATCGATGAAAGCAACGAGCACTTTTCCATGGACCCGAAAGAACAGCTGAGCGCGATCAAAGATATCCGCCAGAACGGATATCAGATGATCGGAAACTTTCATTCTCATCCGGAGTCTCCGTCAAGGCCTTCCGAAGAAGACAAACGACTTGCTTTTGACCCGAACATCGAATATCTGATCCTCTCCCTTATGGATGCAGAAAACCCGGTGCTGAAGGCCTTCGGCGTAGACAAAGAAAAAAATGTAACTGTACATGAGATTCAGATAACAGAGTGATGAGTATGAAAAACAGATTAAACACAAAAGAAATTACAACGGATGTGCTGATCATAGGCGGAGGTACCGCAGGCTGCTATGCGGCGCTGGTTCTCTCAGAACAGAAAGCCGGCAGGGTACTGATCGCAGAAAAAGCAAATATCAAGCGAAGCGGCTGTCTGGCAGCTGGTGTCAACGCCATCAATGCCTACATTGTAAAAGGCCGCAAGCCTCAGGACTATGTAGATTACGCCACAAAAGATGCCGCCGGGATCGTAAGACAGGACCTTCTTCTTACAGCAGCGGAGAACTTCAACGAAGTTACCGCAAAAATGGAAAAACTTGGACTTGTGATCCTGAAGGATGAAAATGGCGATTATGTAGCCAGAGGAAACCGTAACATCAAGATCAACGGCGAGAATTTCAAACCACTTCTTGCGGATGCAGTTCATGAAGCTGAGAATGTAGATGTTCTGAATTATGTAAATATCACAGACCTTCTTGTAAAAGACGGTCAGGTTTACGGAGCCGTTGGTTTTTCTATTATGGAAGAAACCGCTTACGTTATCCGGGCAAAAGCAGTTCTTGTTGCAACCGGCGGAGCGGCTGGACTTTATAAACCGAACAATCCTGGATTTTCCAGACATAAGATGTGGTATCCGCCATTTAACACAGGTGCCGGATACGCAATGGGAATCCTGGCAGGCGCGGAGATGACATCTTTTGAGATGCGTTTTATTGCTCTTCGCTGCAAGGACACCATCGCTCCTACAGGAACCATCGCACAGGGTGTCGGCGCAAAACAGATCAATGCGGCAGGCGAGATCTACGAGACAAAATACGGTCTGACCACAAGCGAGCGAGTTTACGGAACAGTCCGGGAAAATCAGCTTGGCCATGGCCCGTGTTACCTGAAGACTACAGGGATCACGAAAGAGCAGGATGAAGATCTTCTGAAAGCTTATCTGAACATGGCACCAAGCCAGACTCTGAAATGGATCGAAAGTGGAAAAAACCCAAGTGAGCAGGATGTGGAGATCCAGGGAACAGAGCCCTATATCGTAGGCGGCCATACAGCCAGCGGCTACTGGGTAAACACAGGCCGTGAGACTACTGTGAAAGGTCTTTATGCAGCAGGTGATGTTGCAGGCGGATGTCCCCAGAAATATGTAACAGGGGCACTTGCAGAAGGAAAACTTGCAGCACTGGATATGGTGAAACAGTTTTCCGCAGGATCTCTGAAAGAAGCGGATATTACCACAGAAGCGGAGATCAAAGTTCAGGAAGAAAAAATCCTTTCTCAGTACGAAAAGTTCCGTAATGAGGATGCACCGGCATTTTCCGTTGAGGAGCTTGAGGAAGCCATGCAGAAAGTCATGGATGAGTATGCGGGAGGAATTGCTTCCAATTATCAGTTCAATGAGAAACAGCTTGACCTTGCAGATGAAAAAATCCTCAAGCTTCAGGCCCTTGCCGAAAAAACAGCGGCAGCAGATATGCATGAGCTGATGTTTGCATACGAACTTCGTGAGCGTCTCATTGTGTGCCGTTCACTGATCGCTCATCTGAAAAACCGAAAAGAGACCAGATGGCATTCTTTCAACGAAAATCTGGATCATCCGGAAACCGATGAGAAATTTTATAAATATGTAAATTCGAAACTGGAAAACGGCGAGATTAAGATCATTTTCCGTGACATTGTAAAGGAGGACACATATGAGCATACGAATTGATCAGAAAAAATGTGTTGGCTGCAGAAAGTGCAGTGAAGTATGTCCGGGAACCCTGATCGTCATGGAAAACAAAAAAGCCGTGATGAAATATCCGAAAAACTGCTGGGGCTGCGTTTCCTGCGTAAAGGAATGTAAAGCCGGTGCCATTGACTTTTTCCTTGGTGCGGATATCGGCGGTAACGGAAGTATCATGAATGTAAAAAGCGAAGGTGATATCCTTCACTGGATCATTACAAAAACAGACGGTTCTACATCCGTGATCGATGTGGATCGACGAAATTCGAATAAATACTAGAAGATAGGTGCTGCCGTTTTTTTGGCGGCCGGAACAGGAGGATGAGATCAGATATGAGTGGATTATCACATTTGGATGAGCTGGAAGCAGAGGCAATTTACATCATCCGTGAAGTTGCAGCAGAGTGCGAAAAGCCGGTAATGCTTTATTCTATAGGAAAAGACAGTTCTGTAATGCTTCATCTTGCGATGAAAGCTTTTTACCCGGAGAAACCGCCATTCCCGTTTCTTCATGTAAATACAACCTGGAAATTTAAAGAGATGATCGAATTCCGTGACAAGACTGCAAAAGATCTCGGGATTGAAATGCTTGAGTACATTAACCAGGACGGTGTGAAACAGGGAATCAATCCTTTTGACAGTGGTTCCGCATATACAGATATCATGAAAACACAGGCCCTGAAACAGGCTCTTAAAAAATATGGTTTCACAGCTGCATTTGGCGGCGGCCGTCGTGATGAGGAGAAAAGCCGTGCAAAAGAGCGTATCTTCTCCTTCCGTAACGCAGAGCAGGCCTGGGATCCGAAGAACCAGCGTCCGGAGATGTGGAAGCTTTACAATACTGAGATCAACAAAGGTGAAAGCATCCGTGTTTTCCCAATCTCCAACTGGACTGAGACTGATATCTGGCAGTACATTAAGAGAGAAAATATCCCGATCGTTCCGCTGTATTTTGCAAAAGAGCGTCCGGTTGTATACAGAGACGGCAACATCATTATGGTGGATGACGACAGAATGCGTCTGAACCCGGGTGAGAAGCCGCAGATGAAAAAAGTTCGTTTCCGTACTCTTGGATGCTATCCTCTGACAGGTGGTATCGAGTCTGACGCAGAAACACTGGACGAGATCATTGACGAGACTTTAAGCTCTGTGGAATCTGAGAGAACTACACGTGTTATCGATTCCGACGGCGGAGCTGCCAGCATGGAAAAAAGAAAGAGAGAGGGGTACTTCTAGGATGAGCGGATTACTGAAATTTATCACTTGCGGAAGTGTGGATGATGGAAAGTCTACACTGATCGGCCATATTCTTTATGATTCCAAGCTTTTATATGCAGACCAGGAAAAAGCCCTTCTTCTGGACAGCAAGGTAGGTTCCAGAGGCGGTGCCATTGATTATTCTCTTCTTCTGGATGGTCTGATGGCTGAGCGTGAGCAGGGCATCACTATTGATGTTGCTTACCGTTATTTTACAACGGATAAGAGAAGTTTTATTGTTGCGGATACTCCTGGTCATGAAGAGTATACAAGAAACATGGCAGTTGGTGCTTCTTTTGCCCAGCTTTCCATTATTCTTGTGGATGCAAAACAGGGTGTTCTGGTGCAGACAAGACGTCATGCGCGTATCTGCGCTCTGATGGGTATCCATCATTTTGTATTTGCTGTTAATAAGATGGATCTTGTTGATTACAGTGAGAGCCGTTTTAACGAGATCTTGAAGGATATTAATGAGCTTTCAAAGACTCTGGGTCTTCAGGATGTTGTGATTATTCCTGTCAGTGCTACAGAGGGTGATAACGTAACCAAGAAGTCTCCGAATATGTCGTGGTATACGGGCAAAGCTCTTCTGGATCATCTTGAGACTGTAGATGTTTCCGAGGCTGAGAATGTCAGCGAGTTTTATCTTCCTGTCCAGCGAGTTTCCCGTCCAAACCATGAATTCCGTGGTTTCCAGGGCCAGATCGAGAGTGGCCGGGTTCATGTAGGCGATACCATCACTACGCTCCCCAGCAACGAGACAGCGGCTGTTAAGACGATCCTGGTGGGCAGTGATAACCGTGAGGAGGCTGTTGCAGGCCAGGCTGTTACCATTCAGCTGGATAAAGAGGTGGATGTCAGCCGTGGCTGTGTTCTTACCAATAATAATGAGATTCCGGTGGCTAAAGGTTTTGAGGCTACGCTTCTCTGGATGGATGATTCCAGGCTTGAAGTGGGCAAGGAGTATCTTGTGAAGGTTGGTACCAAGAAGATTGCAGGTGTGGTTAAGAGTATTGAGTTTAAGACGGATGTAAATACCGGAGAGCATCTGCATGCAGATACTATTGAGAAGAATGAGATCGCTCTGTGCAAGATCGGTCTTTCTGATAAGGTTGTGCTGGATGAGTTTAAGAAGAATAAGACTCTTGGTGAGCTGATCCTGATCGATCGTGTGAGTCATATGACTTCTGCGTGTGGTGTTGTGGAGTCTGTTGATACTGAGGGTGAGAAGCCTTATTTCCAGAAGGATGATGTGAAGGTTGGCGGTTATGTTTTTGAGGAGTTTTATTTTAACCTTGAGAATGCGCTGCTTTCTAAGGCGGATAAAGAGGTTAAGACTTATCATGTAGGGGATGCTGTACCTACAGAAGGTGATAGCTTCGAGTATCCGGGTTATTTTGATATTGTATCCCTGGAGGACAATGCAGCTGTTCTTATTCGTGATAAGAAGGTGCTGGATATTATTCCGCTGGATAAGTATGCCTTTATGGGACTTCCTGTTGTAGATGAGAGAGGTTTTGCGCTGGAGATCCGCAGTAATGATGATTATCAGCAGTTCCTGGAGGAGTTTAAGGGGGCTGATAATAAGTCGGAGTTTCATAATAAGTGGTTTAAGTTTGAGACTTATAGGAAGATTGTCTGCACGGATAATTTCTGGATGATCTAACGAAAAACTGTATCAATAACATTAAGAGGCTGCATGGGTGTGCAGTCTCTTTTTTTGTTGAATTTGAAGGTTGTTGAGCCATCAGCGCTGCGCTGGATGGCTGGGAGGGTGGGCTTCTGCGGGAGGTTGTTGGTGATTGGACGGTTTGGTGGCTGAAGGGACGCCGAGGCTCAGGATACTGTCCGGTCTGCGGCTTCGTCGGGGGCTGGCTTCTAAGATGCCGAAAATCTGCTAAAACCGTTTTCCAAAAGTCCGAACTCGCTTCGCTCAAACAGCGAACTTTTGAAAAACAACGCAGATTCCCGCCGTCTAAGAAACGCACCCCTCCTGCAGAAGCAGAGCCAGCCAGATACTGTCTCCCGGGCTGGCATTTCAAACTGGAAGGGGACGGAGGCGAACGTGGGCGCTCTCCTGCGTACGTTTGTCAGTAAAAGTCAATATTCCACATCCACCCAATATTCTATTTATTATTCTCAAATATATCCTCACGGGTAATATTCTTAGCCCATTTTCCACTAAGATACCTCTTAATAACCCAAGGCCACTTCACAAACTCATCTGTACAGAGCAGAAAATACACCCACATAACCGGCAGCTTCAGTACAAACGCGGCGAAGAATCCAAGGGGCACTGCATATACCCACATATCGATCGTATCACAGATCAGGCCAAACTTCGTATCACCGCCTGCACGGAATACACCGGCGATCAAGGTTGTATTTACTGCAGTTCCCATAACGTAATAACAGTTGATCAGAAGCATATACTTCAAATAATACATAGCCGTAGGAGTCAGAGAAGCAAACTTCATAATAAAAGGTGTAATAGCAAGAACGATCAGGCCGCCAAAAGCACCGGCGATCACTGTAAGTTTCAAAGTTTTGGAAGCATAACGCTTGGAACGCTCCAGATCTCCCTGGCCCATCACATTTCCAAGAAGGATACCACCTGCGCTTGCAATACCAAAACAGAAAACCGTACCGATATTACGGACAACTACAACCAGAGAATTGGCAGCAACCGCATCCGTACCAAGATGCCCGAGGATTACCGAATACATGGAAAAGCCAACACTCCAGGAAATATCATTGCCAAGAGCCGGCAGGGAAAGCCGTACAAAATCGCTGAACAACAGCTTATTTTTAATAAACATATATCGAAGATCCAGCCGTACATTTTTACTGAAGGCGGAAACGATAAAACATGCGATCAGTTCCACGGTTCTGGAAAGCGCGGTAGCAATGGCAACACCGGTGGCTCCAAGTTTTGGAGCTCCGAAAAGGCCAAAGATAAAAGTGGCGTTTAAAAGGATATTCAATCCAAAAGCCAGCATATTCATGGCCATGCTGACAGTTACCCGCCCGATACTTCGAAGGACGGCCAGATAAACCTCCGTCATACCCCAGCAGATATAGGTGATACCCATAATGCGTATATAAGAAGAACCTATGGCCAGAAGTTCTGGATCGTTGGTGAACAGTTTCATCATCATCTGCGGCATGGTAAATGCAACCAGAGCCACAAGAATAGAGATGATCATGGAAAAACGAAGTGCAATTCCCTCAATGATCTGAATGGCTTTGTAATCCCCTTTTCCATAATACTGGGCACAAAGCAGGGTAGCACCTGTACCAAGACCGTAGTATACCATAAACAGGACATTGGAATAGTTCGCTGCCAGGGAAACTGCGGAGATGGATGACTGACCTACAAAGTTCAGCATGATAACGTCAGCAGAATTGACCGCTGCACTGAGCAGGTTCTGAATGATAATAGGGATGACAAGCTTAACGATCTGCGGATAAAAGTCATCCCGCTGTGAAAGTTGATTTCTCATTTCCTCCTCCAAAAAAATACAACTACAGTAATGGGAGTGCATGTTTTACAAACAGGAAATCCACAGGTACTGTAATTGTGTCAGCTTTTGTAAAAAATATAAAGCAAACATAATTGCACGATAACACAGTTTACAGGCAGTGTCAATCGGCAAACTGCAAAATTGTTTAAACAACTTATGGGAAAATGACGAAGCCAAGTCCGCAGAGGAAACATCATGGTTTTATGCAAAAAAATGCATAAAAAATCAGATCACCAGTTGTTGAGATTTCCAATCCGTGATACACTGAATGCAAACCGTGAAACAATCGTGTTCATGAACATACAGCGAAGTGGAATAGAAAAATCCGCCTTGCGAAAGATATTTTCAGAGAAAGAGGAGTAAAGCACATGCCAGTTTTTGATTTCAGTGCAGCACCGGCAGACAAAAATGAGACAAAGAGCCAGTGCACATATACAACGTTTCGTTCCAATGAGACAAAAGCCACACCGGAGAAACCGGTGCTGATCCTGGATAACAGCAAAAGAGAGTGGAAACATCATTCCTGCGGATATTTTTCCAACCCTGCAAAGCAGACAGCATTTGAGTTCAAGGAAGAGGACGGTGTTTTTCCGGCAGATATCCTGAAGATCGATTCTCGTTTTACAAGTCTGATCAAATGGCTCGGAGAAAATCATATCAACATCCGTCTTTCAGGACAGAATACAGAAGAGGGATATGCAGTTTACAAGATCCGTGAGATCGCTTTTGGCGGCGGTACCAAGCTTTCTGCAGAGGATGGATTTCTTCAGTTCATGATCGAGCGTCTGTTTGCAAGCAGTGCGCCGGCAGAAGTAAATGAGGACGATGAGGAGGAAGAAGACGGTGATGACATGAAGCTCACCAGCATTCAGAGTATCACCGACTTTATGACCTGTGCCGGAAAGACCATGCCGGATAATATCCGTCTCTGGGCGAGAAGAAACCTGGCAGTTGCCCGCTCCCATGAAGTTTCCCAGGAGGAAAGACGCCATGCTCAGAGAGCACTCTCCATTATGATGAACATTCAGTGGAAACATAATTATTTTGAGTCTATTGATCCCAAGGAAGCACGTCGTATCCTGGATGAGGAACTTTATGGAATGGAACGTGTAAAACAGAGAATCATTGAAACGATCATCCAGATCAACCGTACCCATACACTTCCTGCTTACGGACTGCTTCTTGTAGGACCGGCAGGTACCGGTAAATCTCAGATCGCCTATGCAGTTGCAAGGATCCTGAAAATGCCGTGGACAACTCTGGATATGAGTTCCATTAACGATCCGGAACAGCTGACCGGAAGTTCCCGTGTCTACGCAAATGCCAAGCCTGGAATCATCATGGAGGCTTTTTCCATGGCAGGAGAATCCAATCTGGTATTTATCATCAACGAGCTTGACAAGGCTGCATCAGGGAAAGGCAACGGAAATCCGGCAGATGTGCTTCTGACACTTCTGGATAACCTTGGTTTCACAGATAACTATATGGAATGTATGGTTCCGACCGTTGGTGTCTATCCGATTGCCACAGCCAATGACAAGGCACAGATCAGTGCTCCTCTGATGTCACGTTTTGCAGTGATCGACATTCCGGATTACACACCGGAGGAAAAGAAGATCATCTTCTCCAGATTTGCACTTCCGAAGGTTCTGAAACGTATGAGCCTGAAGCCGGAAGAATGTATTGTAACCGATGAGGCGCTGGATGCAGTGATCAGGAAATTTGAGGACACCACAGGAATCCGTGATCTGGAGCAGGCTGCGGAGCATATCGCGGCCAATGCGCTGTATCAGATCGAGGTGGATCATGTGAAAGCCGTGACCTTTACCCCGGAGATGGTACAGGAGCTTCTGGACTGACGCAGAAATTTGTTTTAGAATGATAAATAAGAATGCTTCCGGAAAAATTTTCGGAAGCATTTTTTTACAAAATCAAGTAAGTCTCTTGTGGGGGTGCGAAAAGAGATAAGCAGTGGGTGGGGACTTGCCTGGAAATTATAAAAATAATCAAATCAGGGATTGCCTGAGAACACGTAAATGTGTATAATGAAATAAAAACATGTGCACGTGAACACGAAAAGCACAGGAGATGTTTTGGAGGGTAAAATATGGCAGTAACGTTACAGCAGATCGCGGAAGCGGCCGGGGTTTCAAGAGGCACCGTGGACAGGGCACTGAACAACAGAGGCCGTATCCGCCCGGAAGTAGAGGAAAAGATCAAAAAGATAGCACAGGAGATGGGGTATCAGCCCAGCCGCGCAGGACGTGCCCTTGCCATGGCAAAGCGGAAGATCCGTATCGGTGTGATCCTTCAGTATATGAAGACCCCTTTTATGCAGCAGGTTTTAAAGGGTGTCCTGGAAGCAAAAGAAGAAGTGGAGAGTTTCGGCGGAACGGTAAAGATCTATGAGATCGAGGGCGTGGAACCGGAAAAAGTAATGGCTGCAATGGAAGAACTACGGGAAGAGGGGTTTAACGGGATTGCTCTGACACCATCGGAAGATCAGCTGTTAAGAGCGAGGATTGACCAGTATCAGGAAGAGTATGGGATTCCGGTAGTTACTTTTAATGCAGATCTGGAAGATACGAAGAGGTTATGTTTTGTGGGACAGGATACGTTTCAGGCCGGCCGTACAGCAGCAGGCCTGATGGGAGAAATGACAGGCGGAAGCGGACAGGTTGCCATCATTTCCGGACAGGTTGCCAATCCTGGCCTGATCAGCAGGCAGAAGGGATTTTCAACAGAGATCAAGGAAAGTTTCCCGGGAATTGAGGTTGTGGATACAAGATATTCCTATGATGATGAGTGGGTGGCATCCAAGATCGTGGAAGAACTTCTGGAACTTTATCCGGAACTGACCGGTATTTATATTACGGGCCATGGCGTAAAGGGCGTCTGCCAGACTTTGCAGAAGCTTGGAAAAGACAAAACCATGCATGTGATCGCCAATGATTTCCTGGAAGAAAATCTGAAATGGCTGAAGGAAGGAACCATCAATTTTCTTATCGGACAGGATGCAGCCGTACAGGGGCATTCCCCGGTGACCATTCTGTTCCAGCTCCTTTTTGACAACAAAACACCGGAAAAGGAATATCAGTATACAGATATTGTGATCCGGACGAAATATAATATGGGTTAAGCAGATTCAGGAGGAAAAATGAATTATAAAAATGTAAAAATCGCAGAAGGCGCCAGGATCGCAAAACAGTCTGTGATCCTTGGGGATGTGACGATCGGCCGTGACAGCTGTGTGCTGTACTATGCAGTGATCCGTGGAGATGATGCTCCGGTAGTGATCGGAGAAGAGACTAATATCCAAGAAAACTGTACCATTCATGTAAGCCACAATATGCCGGTCCATATCGGAAACAATGTTACTGTAGGGCATAATGCGGTGATCCATGGATGTATCATCGGAGACCGTACACTGATCGGAATGGGAGCGGTGATCCTGGATGGTGCAAAGATCGGAAATGACTGCATCATAGGAGCCGGAAGTCTTGTGACAAAAAATACGGTGATCCCGGATGGTTCACTGGTAATGGGAAGCCCGGCCAGGATCAAACGAAACCTTACCTGGGAAGAAAAACTCGGAATCGTGGAGAACAGTAAGGAATATCTTTCAGTGTCTGAAGAGATGAAAGAACAGGATGTGTTGTAAAATAACAGCTCCAACTGCCTCGTAATGATCAGAAGCAGTTGGAGCTGTAACTTTGTTATATACGACTTTATAACTATGAATGTTTTACTTATCAATCACTTCTACTGGAGTATCGTCCCGTGCATCCAGATTATTGATGTATTTCTTTGTTTCTTTTACGATCACATTGGAAAGCAGCAGTACTGCGATCAGATTGGGAATGGCCATCAGCGCATTCAGGATGTCGGCTACGGTCCATACCAGGTTCAGGGAAATAACAGGAGCAATGGCAGCTACCGCGATGTACAGCACACGATAAGGGATGAGGCCTTTTTTGCCGGAAAAATACTCTACGCACCGTTCCCCGTAATATGCCCACCCAAGGACAGTAGAATATGCGAAGGAAATGATACCTACCACCAGGATCACAGGGCCAAGGATCGGGATCTGCTGAAATGCGAGGGTGGTAAGGACACCACCGTCAGTGATATTTCCCATGTCTATGGAAGGATTTTTCATAATGCTGGTGACAAGAACGAGACCGGTCATCAGACATACTACAACGGTGTCCCAGAATGTACCGGTACTGGAAACAAGAGCCTGACGTACCGGATTTCTTGTCTGGGCTGCAGCTGCGGCGATAGGCGCGGAACCCATACCGGATTCATTGGAAAAAAGTCCTCTTGCGATTCCATACTGCATAGCCATCATGATACCACGTCCCACAAGACCTCCTGCAGCGGCACCAGGAGTAAATGCAAGTTTGCAGATGGTTTTTACGGCAGGAATGATAAAATCGAAATTGATCCCCAGGATGACGATACATCCGATCACATAGAAAAATGCCATAAACGGAACAAGACGTTCACATACGGTTGCAATGGATTTGATCCCGCCGAAAATAACAAGAGCAGTAAGAACAGCCACAGCAATGCCGATCACTGCTGGCGGGATATGGAGGTTCTCGTTACATACCGTTGCGATGGCATTGACCTGGGTGGCACATCCGATCCCAAAGGAGGCAAAACCGCCAAAAAACGCGAAGATCAGACCAAGCCAGCGCATATTTAAGCCACGTTCCAAAGCATACATGGCACCACCCTGCATACGTCCGTCTTTGGTTTTGACACGGTATTTTACGGCGATGAGAGATTCGCTGTATTTGGTGGCGATTCCAAAAACACCGGTAAGCCAGCACCAGAGAACTGCACCGGGACCGCCAAGAGCGATAGCAGTACCGACACCGATGATATTTCCGGTTCCAATAGTAGAAGCCAGTGCCGTTGTCAGAGCTCCAAACTGGCTGACTTCACCTTCTGCATCGTGATCTTTGGTGACAGACAGGCGGATGGCAGTACCAATCTTTCGCTGGATCACCCCGGTGCGGATGGTCATAAAAATATGAGTACCCAGAAGCAAAATGATCATCCACCAGCCCCACACCAGACTGTCGATCTGGTTTATCACATTTCCGATTGCATTCATCATAGAAATCTCCTCCCTTTCTCAAAGCGAAATCCCTGCAGGACTGCAGAAATACCAACAAGAGCGTACAGACACAGGAAACATGTGCTGTACGCCCTTGTACGTTACGCTCTTTAGTTGTGATTATTACGTTGATTATACAGGAATTTTCAGAATGATGCAACAAAAAATATTTTACATCAGCATATAAATGGCAATGCATACAGAGAATACAGCTACAAATATCTTCAGCCCCTGAACAGGAACTTTTCCCGCGAAACGGCTTCCCAGCCATACACCGATCCCATGAGTCAGAACGATCAGTACCAGAAGTCCAAGGACTTCTGTCCAGGTAATTCTGGAAAGATAGCCGATACATGCAGGAATGGCAATAAACACGGAGTCAAAAAGTGCCACACCGACGGCGATCCTTGTGGACACTCCGCATGCTACCAGAAGAGGCATCACAAGGACCGGGCCGCCTGCACCGGAGAGAGAACAGATCGCTCCGGTAGTGATCCCAAGGAAGATCAGGAATCCCATATGGTCTGCAATGGATTTTGAACGTACAGGCTCAGAAGAGTCTGGGCTTTCATTTGAGGCAGCGGAAGCTGCTTTTCTTTTTTCATTCCACATCCGGACCAGAATGGAAGCACCGGAAAACAGTACCACCAGATAAAGGATGGTTTTGGCTGTGGATTTCTCGATCATGGACTGAAGGAATACACCGGCAATGGCACCGATGAGGCTGCCGATACCAAGTTTCAGAGACATTTTTACATCCAGATTTCCGGCTTTGTAATAATTAAAAGAACCGATAATACCGGATACCAGAAACGCAAGAAAACTGAGTGCCAGCGCATAAGTTACGTCAAAGCCAAGTCCGCCTGTGTACAGCATAGGCAGCAGAAAACCGGCAATTCCACAGATTCCGATGCATCCGCCAACTGCCATATTTGCGGCTGCGATGATCACGAGAGTCAGGATCGTTAAAGAATTCATTCAGACACCTCCCCGGAAGTAAAATATTTCTCTGCCTGCCAGAGGATCTTTTCCTCATCCAGGGTCAGTACCTGGCGGTTTCGCATCAGAAGTTTTCCGTTTACAATGCTGTCAGACACATCATTTCCGCAGACACATTCCAGAAGTGTATTTACCGGATTGTTTGTGGCAAGAAGATGTGGCTGGCGCCAGTTGATGGAGATCAGATCGGCTTTGAACCCTTCTTTTAATACACCGGATTTTTCTTCACCAAGAAGGTGAGCACCGTTTTCAGTAGCCATTTTCAGGATGGTTTTTGCGGGCATTACAGCTGGATCTGCATTTTTTACTCCCCAGAAAGAATTCATGACAGAACGGAAGATCTTCATTTCATTCCAGAGACTTAAGCCTCCATGTGCAGTTCCGTCTGTGCCAAGACCGGTGCAGATTCCCTGTTCCAGAAGAGAAGGAGTATCCGGCACACCTTTTCCGCAGTTACTGAAGGGACAATGAACAACTTTTACCTGATTTTCTGCAAGAAGAGAACGTTCGTGAGCAGACACCATAATGCTGTGGGCAGAAAGGAAATCCGCATTCAGAACCCCGAGAGAATCCAGATATTCCACAGGACGCAGCTGAAATTTTTCCAGAGTATAATTTACTTCTCCGGCATATTCATTCATATGAGCCTGAAAAAAAGTATTCCGCTCTGTGGCCCGTCCGGCAGTGGCTCTAATAAGTGCAGGGGAGCAGTTCATCAGTGCACGTAAGGAATAGAATACTTTCAGATTTCCCTTTCCGTGAAATTCATCAAAAAGACGGTCCTCCGATGCAAGAACTTCCTCCGTAGTCTGTCGTATGGAATCCGGAAAATTTCCCTGATCCATGGATGAATGGGAAAGTGCGCCGCGAAGGCCTGAAGCCAGGTAAACTCTGGCAGCTTCTTCCATAAAATAACTTCCTGCGTCCACAAATCCGGTAGTTCCGTTTTTGATCATCTCAAGGGCGGCAAGGCTGGCACTGAGACGCATTTTTTCCGGAGTCAGAGTGCTTTCAAAAGGCAGCATGATCCTGGTCCAGATCATGGGCAGTTCATCCAGTACCGCACCTTTGAGAAGCTGCTGCCCGGTATGCATATGGCCGTCTATAAGGCCTGGCATCCACAGGAGATCTTTTCCATCGATGGTTTCTGTGGCTGTAAGGCAGGAAGGCTCTTCAGAGGTGATGGAAAGGATGGTTCCGTTCTGGATGGCAATGAAAATGCTGCGCCGGATTTGGAAGTTTTCATCCAGGATGGAAGTGTTACGGATTAAGATATCACAAGTTGTTTTTTCGTTCATTTTTACCTCCCAGATTAAAGCTGATTTTTGAAATCTTTGTTTTGTGTGACAGGAAAAAACAGCCGGTCAGTGAAAAGACACCAGCCGGCCGAAGAAAGTCCATGAATTTATCAGATCACATGTGTCAGAGACAGAACAATCTGGGCGATGATAGCAGAACAGGTAAAGGTTCCGATCATGACCAGAGCCGCGATGAGAAGCATTTTCCATCCCTGTTTTGCAAACTCTTTCAGCTGGTCGCTGATGGAGATTCCGGCATAAGCACCAACCATGGTCAGCGGTGCGGTGAAATTGATCTTTCCGGCAGCTTCGATCACAAACTCACGGGCAGGGCATAACGGGCTTGCAACAAGAAGTCCGATAAGAGAACAGTAAGCGATCACCGGCAGCTTGAAAGGCACCAGTTTGCTGATCACTACCGATACAAAAGAAATCGCAAGGAGGATCAGGATGCCTGGAACAGAATCCATAAAGTTTACCTGAAATCCTACAAAATTGGCAAGGGCGATTCCAACACCTGCCACAAGAAACATTACAGCCCACTCAATATATCTCATTGTTATTTCTCTCCTTTTCCTTTTCCAGCCAGTTTGTCATGGATCGGACCAAGCTTTGGTTCCAGTTTTCCGTAAAGCCAATTACACAGCGGGATACCTACAAAGAGGGCCATGTAAATTCCATCGATGCCTGAAATAGTTTCACTGGCACTTGCAAGTGCACCAATCTGATCCGCCATTGCCGGGAACATTTCTGATAACGTAGCGGTGGCAGTTGCCATCATGATGCCGGCGCCAACACCGGAAGCCATACCAAGTGAATACGGATGAAAAAGGCCGGTGGAAGCGATTACGGTTGCCATAAAACCAAAGAAGATGGTTCCGACCATTCCGCCGATGATGTAAATGGAAAGACTTCCGCGTGCTTCAGGGGAGTCCGGTCCGAATACATCCTGCATCAAAGCCAGGTTCGTCTCGCGGTTAATGGAGTGGCAGGCACCGACAGCCTCACGTTTCAGGCCAAGGAGCAGTGCGATAGGCAGTGACAAAAAGATGGTTCCCAGGTTTCCGAACTCCTGAAGGAGAAGTGCCGGACCTGCGGAGATCACAGTCTCAATACTTGCGCCTGCATTGATGCCGAGCTTGGCGATAAAAGGACAGATACATACGATAACCAGTTTGGATGCAGCCTTTACCTCAGGCTTTTTGAATATCTTCAGGATCTGAGGTCCTGAAAGGATACCAAGAAAAATAGAATAAAAAATAGGAAACAAGATCAAAGTTCCTGGTCCCAGGGGAATCTTGATCTGTCCTATGGAATCAGCAATTATGATAAAGATCAGTGCGGCGAGATAGATTTTCCATTCTTTTTTCAGGCGCTCGCCAAGGCCTGAATACATAAACTCCTGTTGCTTCATTTCTTACCTCCCTAAAATGTATCAGACAGTTTTTCGGGGCTCCCATGTGTATCAGCAACAAGGTTGGATGCAAAAAACTGCTGGTAAAGTGATTCGGATGTATTCTATAACGATCCGGTACAGAGCTTCGGGCAAAGCAGATAAAATACAGTTGCCTGTCTGAACTCTTTACGGCGAGGATTGTACACTTTTGAAAAAGTAAAAAAAAGGACAAAAGGGACTTTTTGGAAAAAAATATAAATTTATAGAATAACTCATGGTATAATGAAAGAAATATTTATTATTGTTTTGTTGGAGGAAAGAAATGACACTGGAAGAACTGATCGAAACCTATCCGGAGGTAGAAACTTATTTCAAAAATATGCCGGAAGAACTGAAAACCCGCTACACCATCCGGAAATTTCCACCGGGAACTATCATCCATCAGAAAGACTATCCTCTGGATTATTTCGGGATCGTATGCAGCGGAGATCACCGGGTAATCAATGAATTTGAAAATGGAAATGTATTTATGATCGAAAAAAACGAGCCCATTGATTTTATTGGTGAAGTTACGATTCTTGCGGAAAAACCTCTCACATCCGTATCTATCGAAACACTGACAGAATGCGTGGTATTTATGATCTCCAGAGAAGATTTTGAGATGTGGATTGCCCAGGATATCCATCTTCTGCGCCTGGTAGCTCACAAGATCGCATACAAACTTTACCGTTCCTCCTACAACCGGGGCGCCAGACTTTTTTATCCTCCTACGTTCCTGTTCCTGGACTACATGCTGAAATTTGCCTCCGCCCACAACATCGAGAAAAAGGGCGAAGTTATCCTCCGGAAAACAAGGGAAGGAATCCGGGAAGAACTGGGAATGACTGTAAAAACCATCAATCGTACCATTACAAAACTGAAAGAAGATGGACTCATTGATACCCGCAAAGGAAAGGTAGTTATGTCGCTGGAACAGTATCGGATGGCAAGGGATAAGATTGGGTATTATGTGTCGTGAGAAATAATTATGGAAAAAAATATTTTTGAGATTAATAAAATCACCTGCTTTGTCTATGCAAATAAAAATCCGGAATATTTTCTGATTCAGCCAGTTAACGAACCGCATGCACAGATGTTGGACGGGCAGATCCGGTTTATGACAGAACACACAGAAAAGAGTTTTCTGGTGGCTGCATTTCTGGTAAAAGACTGGAACCAGGATCTGTCACCTTGGTGCGCTCCGGCGGTATTCGGAAAAGAATCCTTCGGAGAAGGTGCAGGCGAAACATTGGCATTTATAGAAAAAATGCTGATACCGGAGATCATGAGACGATATAAATTAGAAGAAGATATAAAAGACATTCCAGTAATTCTGGGAGGTTATTCCCTTGCAGGACTGTTTGCCTTGTGGAGCACTTACCAGGAAAAGAGTACTGTCAAATTTGCGGCAGCAGCCGGAATATCGCCATCCGTATGGTTCCCCGGATGGCTGGAATATGCGAAAACAAAACAGATCCGAACGAAACAGGTATATCTCAGTCTGGGAGACCGTGAAGAGAAAACCCGGAATGCTGTAATGCGGCAGGTCGGGCAGAATATTCGAGAAATGGATCGCTGGTACAGGAATAATGAGAAGATAGAGTGTGTGCTGGAATGGAATGAGGGAAATCACTTCCGGGATGTGGACGTGCGATGCGGGAAGGGATTTTTGTGGTGTATGGGGAAAATATGATATGGAAAAACATATGAAATTATAAAATTTATCGGCGTTTTCTTCCGATAATCTTATGGAAGAATAAAATAAGAAAGAGTGATATAAGTATGAGTAAATATATTTATAAACAGATATTAATAATAGGCCTTATTGGTGCAATTGTTTTTTCGTCCAGAATTACAGAATATCCGACAGAGGCTGCTACAACAAAAATTACATATAGAATTGAAAATAAACAGCAAATTAAAAAATCTAAAAAATTAACAGCGAAATATCTTTACCAGTTGCCGCAAATCAAAGGAAATAGTTCAGCAATTCAAAAAATAAATAAATCTTTAATACAAGATTATAAGTCGACTTTTCAATATAAAAAGAATTTATTTAATTATTTTGAAGAATTAAAGAATTCTTCTTATAAAAACATTTATTATACAAACAAATGTAGTGTGACTTATAATCGGAATGGTTATATATGTTTTAGATTCATTTCTAAATGGTACGCTGGAGGAGTTGGAGAAACCAGAGAATATGGTTTAACTTATCGTCTTAAAGATGGAAAGAAATTAGGGGTTCAAGATGTAGTTGCAGGGAAAAAAAGTTTTTGTATGTTTTGGGCCGTATATCCCCGGCGGAGGTCATGGACATGTCTCAATTGAATTAAAAGGGAAACTGTAAAATTTTTTATAAAATAAAGAGGAGAGCATTCACATGAAAGTACTATTACTAAACGGCAGCAGCCACCCCAACGGAACCACAATGGCAGCAATCAAAGAAATGGAAAAAGTTTTTCACGCAGAAAATGTAGAAACCGAAGTGATCCAGGTGGGCGGAAAGCCGATCGCGGATTGTCTGCAGTGTAATGTCTGTCAGAAAACAGGAAAGTGTGTGTTTAAAGATGACGGTGTGAATGATTTTGTAGAAAAAGCGAAGTCTGCAGATGGTTTTGTTTTTGCAACACCGGTGTATTTTGCACATCCCAGTGGAAGGATTTATGATTTCCTGGACCGTGCGTTTTACAGTGCGGGGAGTGATGAAGTTTATGATGCTTTTAAATTCAAACCGGGAGCAGCTGTGGCTGTTGCAAGAAGAGGCGGAACGACCGCGGCGCTGGATGGTCTGAATAAATATTTCGGAATCGCACAGATGCCGGTTGCCGGTTCTACATACTGGAACATGGTGCATGGTTTGTACGGGGAAGAAGCACCGCAGGATGAAGAAGGAATGCAGACCATGAGAAATCTTGCCAGAAACATGGTATGGATGATGAGATGTTTTGCTCTTGGAAAAAAAGAAGGGGTGCCTTATCCTGCGACAGAGACAGAAGCATGTACGAATTTTATCAGACGGGAAGATAACCAGAGATAATATTTTGTTATGTGAAGATGGTATAGATAAAAACTCGAATCAGGAGGCAAAAAATGCTGGAAGTGATCAAAAACAGAAGAAGTATCCGAAAATACAAAAACGCACCGGTTTCCAGAGAGCAGATCAGCGAGATCCTGCATGCAGGAATGCTGGCGCCGTCTTCTAAAAACCGGCAGCCGTGGAGATTTATCGTAGCTGCTGGCGCAGCAAAAGAAGAGGTCTGCAATGTGATGGAAAAAGGAATTTCAAGGGAAAAAATAAGCCCATTTATTCCGGACAGCAGACCATATATAACCGGTGCGGAGCATACCCTTCAAATCATGAGGCAGGCTCCGGTGATCATTTTTATTGTGAATGAAATTGCGGCCTCTTTTGATAAGACACCGACTATGGATGAGCGTGTATCGGAAATCTGCAATGCACAGTCCATAGGTGCTGCCATTGAAAATATGACACTTACCGCTACGGAGCTTGGGCTTGGAAGTTTATGGATCTGTGATACATTTTTTGCTCAGAAAGAGCTGAGCGAATGGCTGAATGGAGAACTCTATGCAGCACTGGCCATCGGCTATGCAGCGGAAAATCCCTGCGCCAGACCAAGGAAAAAAACGGAAAATGCCATAGAATGGCGAGAGTGAAAATGCTTTCATTGAGAACAGAGAAACAATATTTTGCGAATCAGATAATCTGGATACCTGATTATACAGAGGGAGGTTTTATGAAAAAGTTTTATTTGAAATTGGACATCTTGAATATGCTTTCAGATGAAAAGAGACGAAAAACTTTTGGGACAGAAGAAGAGAGCATGCTTAAGGACGCTTTTATTGACGCAGGAATTATTGACAAAGAAACTCTTGAGATGGATGCCATGGCGGAGGAACTTCTCAATGCGTACTTGATGAGCGAAAACAGAGTGATTCTGCATTTTCATGAAGAAAAAGAATATGTGATTCACGGATTTTATTTTGTGGATGATCTGATTACTATGGTAAGTGCCTATAAGGAGGGTGGAGAATTTCTCTGGCTGCCAACGGGAAATTATATTATCGGTGTTTTTGCAGATCTGTTAAAGGATATTGAAATCAAAGAAAAACAGGAAGAATTTACAGGGGATTTTTCAGAGTATTGTACAGAAGATAATTATAAAGAAATATTACCGCAGCAGATAACGGAAACTTTATATAAAGATATTTTGTTAAGTTCATCCGGGAAAAACGAATTATGGATGAAAGGACATGGGAGCAGTAAAGAAGATCAGTTTTTTATATATGTTGTTTTCAAAGATCAGAAAGCATACTATTACAGACAGGAAAATATGCAGTTTACATATGGATGTGCGGATGAAATACAGCTGATACAGATATTAAGTGGATGGATGCTGAAAAAACATCGTGAACTTATTATGGGGATGGAAGAGGTGAAGAAGGATGGAGTTTGATATTAAGCCATATGTTGTAAAAGATTGCAGCTCCAATTTTGATAATATGATACAGCAGGTCAGAAGTGTAAAGGATGGAGTCGGGCGGGTCAGAAGAAATATAAGTATAAATTCGGCTTCTACAGCAAATATCCGGACATCCCTTCGCAACTCCCAGAATAATATGGAAGCACTCATCGAAAAATTGGCATCTCTGGAAAACGGCCTGGATGTTGCGGTAGATTTATATTTAAGCTGTGAACGAAATATCCTGGGACAGCAGAATAATAATACAAATTCATCCAGTGGAAGAAAAGGATTAAGTGGCTGGTGGAGCAATTTTAAAGAATGGGCCAGTACAGGTGTGTGGGATGATCCGGACAAGGCTGCCCGGATAAAACGTGATAAGGCAATGGCGAAGGAACTTCGTGATCTGCTTAAATCTGAACGATTCAGTAAGAAGACATGGAAAAAGGCTTCCGTTGAGGAAAGAAAACAGATTCTGACGGAATTGTTTGCAGAAATGCAGAGGATTTATGGAATAGAGCTGACAGATATAACAATTCAGCCAATTGAAGCTGAGCCAGGTTATATTACATATGGATATTATATGGATTACAATAAATCTATGTGTATTAATGAGGATTTGCTTGCGGATGCAGGAAATTATAAACAGATTATGGACACTATGGCCCATGAAATGCGGCATGGGTATCAACATGCAGTGGTTGAAAATCCGGATGCGTTTCAGGTCGATCCGGGCACAGTAACAGAGTGGCGCAATAATATTCAAAATTATAAAAGAATAGAAACGGATGGTTTTAAGGCATACAGGGATCAGCCAATAGAAAGAGATGCCAGAAAATTTGCAGGTTGGGTAGTATAATATGAAAAAAAATATAATAATAAGCTTGGTGATAGGTATGGGAGTATTTGGATTTTTGGGAAGTGTATTTCGAAAAAATGAAGTAATGCCAGTAAAGGCAGAAAAAGAAATCTCCAAAAATAAAGAACAGGAATTAACCTTTGAAGGGGAATATGTTTTTTTGCAGAAAATATTAAACTGTGATGAAGACCATGCAGTTGCAATCGCAGATACTTTTGAAAAAGTAACAGGTCAGAAGCTTGAAGATGCAGAACTGATTTCGAAAGAAAAAAGAACGAGAATATTAAGGGTAACTTCCGATAAAAATGATTATTATTTGCAAATTTCAGGAGTAAATGTAGTAAATGAAATACGTGCAGATGCAAAAGATGGAGAAATTTTATATCAGATTATCTATTAAAAATCAGGTAAAATACTACAAGAGGGAAAATTATGAAAAGGAAAATATTGAAAATAACTTTTTTTATTGCGGCAATTAGTACAGGTATTGCTGTGAATTCAATAGAGAATCATGTCCCCGTCTTGTTCCATCACCGATTATCCGGAATATGACGAAATTGTAAATCAGTATTACAATGGAATGGTGCTGAACTGGTCAACGGAGGATTTCAGAGAACATAATCTTTGTTACCTGGCAGGATACGAGACCGGCGTGGCTCAGATCGGCTATTGTGCCAGGATCAGACCATTGCCAATGAAGGTTCCAGCGGAGCTGCATTGTCCATCTGGGGATATTATGATTTTGTTTCCGGTCAGTTGCAGTTAAAAGAAGGCATTTTTACAGATGGAGATAAACATCCGGAGAATCCGTATTTTTATACAACAACAACTTTTTATGAAGACTATTCCAATCCAATTTCTGAGGAAGAGGCAGAAAATATCATTAACAAATATACTTATGAGACGATACCATATATATCGTTAGCTGATATTAATAATCAGAGTGCTGTTGTAGAAAGCGGGACATCTTCTTTCTGGCAGCAGGCAGAACAGGAAGTAAATGAAACAGAGCAGCAGGCATCTGTTGCGGAATCAGGAAATGAACAGTATGAAATCTGGGACAGGTGTTTAAATGATGTATGGGGCTATCTCCAGGAAGCTCTTTCTTCTGAAGAAATGGAAACTCTGATACAGGAGGAAATGGACTAGATTCAGAATAAGGAGAATATTATAAATACCATAAAAATGCAGTCGGGAGAAGAGGCATTAAAAAAAGCAGCGGAAATTACAAGAGAAAGAGTGTATGACTTATTGAATATGCTATGATGCAACATAAATAAAACAGCTGACTGGATCCGGGAAGCTGTTTGAATACATTCCAAAGCATAAAATCTGTATTTTTTCATCGTAAGATGGAAGGGTGCAGATTTTTTGTTTCAAATGCAAAAAATGATATTGACAAAATAACGATATTGCGATATTCTGAAAAAGCGATATACGTAAATAACGGTATTTTATAAGGAGGAACCATAATGTCTGTGACAAAAACCATGTACGTAAAAGAAAATTCATTTCGTAAACTGGATGACCCATTTAATAGTCTGGCGAAAAAATATGTGTTTTATGTAAAGATCTGTGATGTGCCGGGTGGGATTCCAATGGCGACCAATCCCCGTGACCAGAGACTTACATCCGGGGTCGCACAGGCAATTCAGGAATCCCTGGAAAGTAACGATGGCTATTTCCATCTGAAAAATCGGGGAATTGTCCTTTCCGCAAAGAGCTGTACATACAATAATCAGACAAAAGAAGTAAAAATTGACTTTGCAGACAGTATGCTTCATGGTAATATTGATGGTGGACATACTTACAAAATTGTATGTGAACATCGAGATGCCGATCTTGACCAGTATGTTCAGTTTGAAGTGATGACAGGTGTGGAAGATATTATTGAAAAGCTGGCAGAGGCACGTAATACATCGGTTCAGGTAGATGAAAAATCCATGGCCGAGCTTCAGCAGAAATTTGATCCGATTAAAGAGGGGCTTGAGGGAATGCCATTTTTCAGCCGGATTGCGTACAAACAGAATCAGCAGGCTTTTGATGAAGAAAATAATAAAAGACTGAAAATGATTGATGCACGTGAGATTGTTTCAATTATCAACATGTTTAATATTGATAAGTTTAATTCAATGACACATCCGATCAGGGCGTATTCTTCCAAGGCCAAAATGCTGGAACTTTATCTGGAAGATCCGGAATCTTACCGCAGGTATGTAAATATTATGCCGGATATTTTTGATTTATATGATGCTATTGAGATGGAATTTGCGACTGCATTTAATGAAACCGGTGGAAGATACGGACGTAAAAAATATTCCGGATATAAAGACGGAAAGGTAATTGGCAGTTCGAAGTTTGGCCTTCATGAGATTTATTACAAAATTCCGGATGGACTGATTTATCCGACAGTTGCAGCTTTCCGGTCTTTGGTTATACTGAATGAACAGACAGGTAAATATGAATGGAAAAATGGAGTAAATCCAATTACTGTATGGGATAAATGCAAAAAGAATCTGACAAATCAGATTATGAATTTTGCATCTGCAATCGGTGATAATCCAAATGCAGTAGGTAAGGATTCAAATATCTGGAATCTTGCATATATGACGGTATTACTTCAGCAGGAGATGAACTAATTATGGAAAAAAAATTTGTCGTAAAACTAAAAGTGAAAGAAGCGCTGGAAAGCAGAAAACTCAGCCAGAAAAAACTGGCGGAAATGTCCGGGATCCGGGAATCTACAATCAGTGACATTGTGCGGGGCACCCGTACAGTTATTAATTTTGAGCATCTTTCCAAAATTGCAGAGGCTCTGGAAGTAACGGATATAAGAGAGCTGATTGATTTTGAAGACAAATAAGCATTCCCGTTTCAAATGCGTAGAGTATTAAGCAGAGGAAGAGGAATGTGAAATAAAAAACAGAAGAAGGGGTAAATACTATGAAAAAGAAAAGATTAGAGTTGGCAGTTCTGGTAACTTTTTTGGGTGCAGGTGTTGCGGTGTTTCCGGGCAGTAATGTTTATGCAGCTGAGGTAAATGAAATTTATAATGCAGATATAGATCCATATTTTGAAAATGATATGGAACTGTACTGCCAGTATGTGGAAAGCCATGAATTAAGTGATTATCTTGATGGCAGAGACGGAATCTTCGGAGATATCAGTTTCTCTGATATATTTGCGGAAAAAGTTAAAGTTGCGGATTTTGACGGAGATAACCGTGTAGAAGTGTGGGTAACGGGACCAGCTGCGGCTGCAAATAATATTGCGGGAATTCTTGATATTTCCAACGGAGAAGTGAGCTGTGTGTTTAATGGCTGGGGAAGTGAAGTTGGCAGATATACAGATCCGCAAACTGGTAAGACAGGACTTGTAATTTATGAAGGAAATACAGAAGGAGAAGAAGACTGTCATCTCCGGGAGAGTCTGTATGACGCGGACTGGAACAATGCTGCCATACTGTATGAAATGCAGGGCAGCCAATTGGAGGATACGGTCACATATACTGCTTATACAGATGGCAGTCAGCGCCAGCTGACTATGCAGGAATATGGTGATGAAACGGAAAATTTGAAAAACAGCTGTATAGAGACAGAGGCTGTGGCAGAAACAAAAAGAGAAGCAGAGGATGAGATTCCCCATATGGATAAACAGCAGGTTCTGGAATTTCTGCAGGAAGTATTATCACCAGGATCATCGGAAAACAGCGATCCTTCACAGGACAGTCCGATTACCAGCTATCCGGAATACGATGAAATAATCCGGCAGTATTATAATGGAGTAAATGCAAACTGGTCAATGTCGGATTACAGTGACAGAAATCTGTGTTATCTGGCCGGATATGAAATGAGCAGCAGTGACCTGGGATATTGTACTATGGATATTGATGGTGACGGTATTGAGGAATTGATGATAGGATCTGTTAATGCGGATGCAGATACATCCATGTTCTTTGATTTGTATACAATGGTTAATGGACAGAGGTCGCTTGTCATTTCCAGTGGAGAACGTGACAGATATTATTTATGTGAGGATCATACCATTGCAAATGAAGCTTCAGGAGGAGCAATGAGTTCCAGCTTTAAATATTATGATTTTGTTTCCGGACAGTTACAGATAAAAGAAAATGTTTTTCTAGATGGTTTTGATCATCCGGAAAATCCATGGTTTTATACAACAACAGAAGATTGTACTGATTATTCCATACCAATTTCTGAGGAAGAGGGACAGAATATCAGGGGAAAATATTCACATATGAATATACCTTATGTGTCATTGAGCGAAATTGGCTCTCAGACTGTTGCTGAAACAACGCAGCCAGAGACTTCCTCATACAGACAGCAGGCAGAAGAAAGTGTAAAAACAGCGGAACAGAAAGCATCTTCTGCGTTAACGGGAAGTGAACAGTATGAAATTTGGGATAATTGTCTGAACGAGATTTGGTCATATTTACAGGAAGCACTCTCTTCTGAAGATATGGATACATTGACACAGGAAGAACTGGACTGGATTACAGGCAAGGAGAACATTATAAATTCCGCAGAAAACCCATCAGCAGAAGAAACATTGATAAAAGTAGCAGAAATTACCAAAGAAAGAGTTTATGAACTGCTTGACAGACTGTCATAAAAGAAAATAAAAAATGCTCAGATCACGACGGTCTGAGCATTTTTTGAAGATTTGAGAAAATTTTGGATTACTCTTCCGGAATTTTCTGGATAATGGTTTTGTTTATAACGAGCAGGAAGGCCACAGATACGATCAGTGAAATAATTTCTGCAATGGGAAAGGCCCACCATACTGCATGAAGTCCGCCAATCGAAGATAAAATATAGGCTGCCGGTATCAGAACGAACAACTGACGCATGATGGATACGATCATACTGAAGATAGCTTTTCCAAGGGCCTGGAATACAGTTCCTGCAATGATACAGAACCACGCGATCAGATAGTGGATGCCGATGATCCGAAGGGCAGGGATACCGATGGCGAGCATATCGCTGGAAGCACTGAACAGTCCAAGCAATGTTTTCGGAATAAATTCAAAGGCAAGGAAACCAATAAATGTAAAACAGAATGCGATAAACATACTGACTTTGACAGTTTTAAGCATACGCTTTCTGTGGCGTGCCCCGTAATTGTAGGCGATGATCGGTGTAATACCATTGTTAAGTCCAAACACAGGCATGAAGAAAAAGCTCTGTAATTTGAAATAAACGCCAAATACTGCAGTTGCAGTAACTGTGAACTGTACCAGAATCAGATTCATACAGTAGGTCATGATGGAACTGATAGACTGCATGATGATAGATGGAATGCCTACTGCATAAATATTGCCAATGATCTTAAGATTAGGACGGAAACCTTTGAAGCTGAGCTGTACTTCATGATTAAATTTATGGTTGCAGGTTCCGGCAACGATGCAGGCTACACACTGTCCGATCACAGTAGCCACGGCAGCTCCGGTAACACCCATTTTCGGAGCACCAAGAAGACCAAAGATCAGGATCGGATCCAGGATGATGTTGGTGATGGCACCGCACAGCTGGGAAGTCATGCTGAAGATGGTTTTTCCCGTAGATGTGAGCAGACGCTCAAAGAAAAACTGTCCGAGCAGGCCAAAGGAGAACATCATGACTGTGCTGAGATATTCGACTCCAAATTTAAGGATTTCAGGATCTGCGTTATGTACCTGGCTGGCGTAGAACGGTTTGACTACGGTAAATCCAAGAATCAGAAATACCAGATAACTTAATCCATATAAAAATGCCGCATTGCTTGCTGTACGGTTGGCTTTTTCAAAATTTTTTTCGCCGAGAGATTTGGAAAGTAGTGCATTCATACCAACTCCGGTGCCGGCACCTACCGCGATCAGAAGAGTCTGCAGCGGAAAGGCCATGGAAACCGCAGTCAGAGCGTTTTCGGAGAGCATGGCAACGAAAACGCTGTCTACAATGTTGTACAATGCCTGTACCAGCATGGAAATCATCATTGGCAGAGACATGTTCAATACAAGTTTCCCTACAGGCATGGTGCCCATTTTGTTTTCTGCTATGGGAGCAGATGTACTTTTTTGATTCATACTTCCTCCAGTTTTTGTGTTTCTATAGTTTTTTCGTCTAATTGGATATATTAGCATGAAAATATACGGGATTCAAGAGCAGAGGATCATCTGTTCAAAATATTATTGCTATTCTGCAGGGTTTCTAATAAAATAAAAGAAAACATAAGAAAATTTTTACAGAATATGGAGACAATAAATGCAGAAAGCAGAATATCGTTACTATGAAATCTCACAGGATATGCCTGTTCTGGTGCTTACCGGGGAAAAATGGGAAACCGTTTACGGGATGGACAATATGCATTTTCATAACTATCTGGAGATTGGTTACTGCCATTATGGAAAAGGAACGGTGCAGCTTGCGGAGAGAGAGCTTACTTATGATGCAGGGACGATTACATTTATTCCCCGTAACATTCCGCACAGGACATGTCCGGATCCTGAAAAGGCAGATGAAAAGCAAAAGTGGGAATATCTGTTTGTTGATTCCGATACTATTTTGAAAAAATGTTTTGCAGATGTGCCGGAGAAGTACACAAAATTAAAAAAGGATCTGGAACAGAAAGTTTTTGTGCTGGATCAAAAAAGTAATAAAAGAGCAGTAGAACTGATGCAGATGATTATAGAGGAAGAACAGTGCAAAAGGTCAAACTATAAGTATGCAATATTGACTTTCGGGCTGAATTTGCTGCTGTTTTTTGACCGGCTGGATCAGAAAGAAACTGAAGAAAAACCCCTTTCGGATACAATGGATTATATCCGGAAACTGATCAACTATATGGAACTGCACTATATGGAAAATATCATGGCGAAGGATCTTGCTAAAAGCTGTGAGTTAAGTGAAACGCATATGAGGCGGATCTTTCTAGAATATACGAATGCAACGCCCCTTGAATATCTGAATCTGGTGCGGATCAATAAAGCCTGTGAACTTCTGATGAAAGGAAACTGTTCGGTGGAGAGCGTATCCGAGCAAGTCGGATACACGGTTTTGTCCACTTTTATGAGGAATTTCAAAAAGATCACCGGGCTTTCTCCAAATTCCTGGAGAAAAAAGGCGCTGGAAGATCCGGAAAACATTGGGGCATATCAGGTTTCAGTATTTAAAGGATGGTAAGTAACAGCGATAGAGATCAGCTACAAATAGGAGTGTGTAATTATGAAAAAATGGAAATGTTTTTTAACAGCGATTGTGATCGCGGCGGGGAGTATGCTTGTGGGATGTCAGGGATTTTCATCAGCGAAACCCATAGAGGCCATGTATATCCCGGCGGGAGAAGACGGTCACCTGATGGTAGGAGAGGGAACCGGAAATGTTTTTACTGTGACAATGCCTGAAAATATCCAGGATAAAACCGGGAAAAAAATCTCCGAGGATGATCTGAACCGAGGCGATATCGTAGCAATCTACGGCGACGGGATCATGCTGGAATCCTATCCTGGCCAGTATCCAGGCGTGACAAAGATCAAAGTTGTCAAAGAAGGAAAAGCATCCGATGCCGACCAGTATCAGGACATTCTCGATGAATTTTGGCCGGAAAAAGATCCCGGGGAACTGCCATATCTGAATGTCGGTTATCGGGCATCTTACGGTGAAGTCAGTGCTTCTGCCATGCAAGGTGGATACAGCTGGAGCTATGCGGACAAAGATGGAGTTGAACAGAATGAAACCGCAGACAGTGTGGCAGTTACTCAGTGGACAGAGCTTCCGGCTATGAATGTGGATGGAACTACAGATATGGAACTGTACTTTGATACAAAGCCGGAAAAAGTAACAGCAACCGCATTTCCGGCAGAACTTTCCGGAGAAAGCGATCCAGGCGCAGGAGCAGAAGCGGAAGTAGAAGAAAAAGATGGAAACTATACGATAAAAGATGTACAGAAAGACATGATCTACCTGATTCATGGAGAATGGGGAAATGGATGGGTGGAATTTGGATTTGAAGTGGAATGATAAAAGAAATATACAAAAACAAAAGAATGTGATTGAAATATGTTTAAGATTATAGAAGGTAATTTTAAGAAAGGTCAATACAGTGATGAAGAATATCTGGACAATTGGCCAATGCTTTATATTCTTGAAAATGGAAAACAGGCATATATTGGGGAGTCAACCCATGTAAAAACTCGAATGATACAACATGCAATAGCTGAAGAAAAACGTATTTTTGAGAAAGTTCATTTTATATACTCAAGATTGTTTAATCAGTCGGTAACGTTTGATTATGAGTCAAAATTGATTCAGTATATTGTTGCAGATGAACTGTTTCAGGTTACAAATAAGAATTTTGGAATAGCGGATAAACAATATTATCAGAAAAAAGAGTATGATAAAAAGTTTGAAGCTCTCTGGAGAAAATTACAGAAACAAAAACTGGTAAAGCATTCTCTTGAAGAAATTGAAAATTCGGATTTATTTAAATATTCACCTTATAAAGAATTAAACGACAGTCAGAGAAAAGCGGTGGAAGAAATTCTTATAAAAATTAAAGAAGGTTTGGTTCACCGTGTTGTAGTAAATGGAATGCCAGGAAGTGGGAAAACTATTGTTGCAGTATATCTTATGAAGTATCTTGCAGACAGTGAAGCATATGCCGGAAAGAAAATAGGATTTGTTGTTCCGCAGACATCATTAAGAAAAACAATGAAACAGATATTTAAGAGTGTTTACGGACTCTCGCCGTCACAAATCCTTTCTCCATCAGATGTTGCGAAAAACAAATATGATATTTTACTTGTAGATGAAGCACACAGATTACATCAGTACAGAAATATTTCTTATATGGGATCGTTTAAACAAAATTGTGAAAGGCTTGGCTTTACAACAGATGCAGATGAACTGGACTGGGTTTTGAAGCAATCGAAATGTGCAGTATTGTTTTATGACCGTATGCAGGTGGTGGGACCATCCGGTATTAATTTTGAGAGATTCAATAAAAAAATGGGAGAATCATTTCAAGAAAGATCAATTGTCTATTTTACTCTGATGACGCAGATGAGAGTAAAAGGTGGAAATGATTATATTGATTTTGTCAAAGATATTCTTTCCGGAAAGTGTTCCCATAAGTATACTTCGGACAAATACAGTTTTAAGCTATATTCCGATTTCAGCAAATTTGAAAAAGATATGTATGAAAAAGAAGCAGAAACTGGATTATCCCGAATGCTTGCCGGGTACGCATGGCCATGGATAAGTAAGAAGAAACATGAGTTAAAAGATATAGAGATCCAGGGGATAAAGAAAAAATGGAATCACTGTACGGAGGGCTGGGTTCATACGAAGGAGGCAATCAACGAAGTAGGGTGTATTCATTCGATTCAGGGATATGATTTGAACTATGCATATGTGATTCTTGGTAAAGATATCGGTTATGATAAAGTAACAGAAAAAATTATAGTACGGCCAGAGTATTATTTTGACCAAAACGGAAAGAGAACAGCTGGATACGAAGAACTTTTAGAATACATAACGAATATATATTATGTTTTGATGACCCGTGGAATCAAAGGAACATATCTTTATGTATGCGATGAAAATTTAAGAGAATATTTAAGACCGTACATAGAAGTGGAGGATTTATGAAACAGGAAACAATAGAAAGAATAAGAAAATTTACAGAAGACCGTGATTGGGATCAGTTTCATTCACCGGCAAATCTAGCAAAATCAATTGTCATTGAGGCAGCAGAATTGCTGGAATGCTTTCAGTGGTCAGATGAAGAATATGATTTGCAACATGTGAAAGAAGAACTTGCTGATGTAATGGTTTATAGTCAGAATTTATTAGATAAACTGGGACTTGACGCAGATGAGATCATTAATATGAAAATGACACAGAATGAAAAGAAATATCCTGTAGATAAGGCAAAAGGTAAATCTAGTAAATATAACCAGCTATAAAAATGTTAATCAGTTTTTTGAAACTTGAAATTTATGGAGGAATATAGGAATTATGATAAAAGTAGCCTTTTGCTGCCACGGCACTACCTTAGCAAAATTCTGAAAAACCTTGATTTTACAGTATATTTTTGAACCAGTAGGGATGTTTTACTAAGTTTTTACTAAAGAGAGGAATCCCTAGCACGAATTTAGAAAAGTAACATATAGTATGACCTTATTAATTGGTAGAACAATTGGTAAGGTCCTTTTTTATTTCAAGGAGGTTCAAAATGAAAAGTACAGCGTTAGGAGCAGAAAACATTATTTTTATCAGTGATGCACATGAAAAATTCTACTATGAAAAATTACAAGAAGTACGGTATCAGGATGTGTACCATAAGGCATTGTGTTATTGTCTGGGTATTAATGGAGATACCAGAAAAAATGCTGACAGAATTTATAATTTTAAAACGGGGTCTGTTAAAACGAAATGTTTACATGAAGGATGGCAGACAAGCGGTAGCTTAAAAGTGGTAAGGATGGCATTTAATCTGTACTGTAACAGCACGCCAAGCGTTTGGGATTATGAAGATGCAGAGGAACAGGTAAACGAGTGCAGACAGTATACAGTAGAGGATATCTTCTGCTGTGTATATGCACCATATTTTTGGCAGGCAATACAGATCCGTTATCCGGAATATGTAGTGTACAATCAAAAGTTACATGCCATGCTTGGAGGAATAGATTAATGCTGAAAGTGAGACTGATGGGAACAAAAAATGATATTGCATGGTTTCAGAAAATCCTGCAGCGTCATCCTAAAATTGAAGTTATGGAATTATCGGAACTTTATTCCAATAAAGGGACGAGCAAATATTATAGAGCTTATGCTGAAATTGAAAAAAGTAATGTAAATAAAAAATAGTAGAAAAACAGGAGAATTATATCATGTGCAAAATAATCGCAATCGCAAATCAAAAAGGTGGAGTAGCAAAGACTACAACCACTATTAATCTTGGAGTAGGACTGTCTAAGGTTGGAAAACGTGTAATGCTGATAGATGCTGATCCACAGGGACATTTGACAATGGGACTTGGTTTTCCAAAGAACTTAAGGGTAACATTGAAAACAATGATGGAAAATATCATTATGGGATTAGAATTTGATCCCAGGGAAGCAATTTTACACCATGAGGAAGGAATAGATGTAATTCCATCTAATAAACTTCTTTCGGGAATGGACATGTCATTATTTACGGTAGAGGACAGAGAAAAAGTCTTAAAAGAATATCTGGAACTTTTGGAAAATGATTATGACTATATCCTGATTGATTGTATGCCCTCGTTGGGAATGATGACAATTAATGCGTTAAGTGCAGCTGATAGCGTTTTGATTCCGGTGCAGCCTCAATACTATGCGGCAGATGGCCTCATGGAATTACTGAAAGTTGTGAAAGGCATTCATCAGAGATTTAATCCTGATTTATGCTGAAAAAAATCAGTCCGTTTTTTAAATGGGACGGATTGCTTCATGTATTGGTGGGGGAAAAGTTTTTATGATTGGTGTTGGAAGTGCATTGGTATCACTGTTGCTGATCTTTGTTTGTTATTCACTGACACTGACAGCGAAAAGAGCAGATGAAAATTTATTGATGATTTGTGAAAAGAATCAGAAAAATGAAGAAGAGAGAGATCATTGGGAACATTGAGGAGCAGATGCATGAGCTGGAAAGAGAAAATACCATGCAATATGAAGAAAAAGAAGCATCTGCCACCAGACAAGAAAAACTGGAACAGGACAGTGCGGAAATGATTGATGAAACTTTGCTTTTTCATGGAGAAAGCGGTCGTTTTGCAATCTATCAGATGGATACGGGCGGAGAGCATACTTATCAGTTTATGGGGTTTGAATCGGCTAAAAAATTAGGCTATACCATTGAGGGGAAAGACTACAGGATGGTGTATGCGGCTCCGTGGACACCAACGATTACATTAGAGGATATTTTTGAGAGATTTAATATCAACCGCCCGAACGATTTTCATGGACATTCCTTATCGGTAAGCGACGTCATAGTTATAAACCGGACGGCGGAGACAAAGGCTTATTATGTGGATTCTTTCGGCTTTGAGGAACTTCCGGACTTTGTACAGCAGAGAATGGAGATGCTGGAAAATAATCATACCAGAGCCTATCCCCCAGTCTATAAAGGAACACTTGCTCAGGCAATGGAAGAAAGGGATGTAGATGCCTATCTGGATTCCAGAAAGTTAAACATTGATTGTAAGAAAGCAATCGAGGAAGCGATCGCATTAAAATTTGACGGATTGCATTTAGAGGAAGATGCCGCAACGCAAGTGTTAGAGCAGTTTGGAGAAGAACGTATGACGTTTGTTATGGCAAATACGCTCCGGGAACTTTCTTATGACGGCAGATTTTCCAGGCAGAACAAAGACTGGGCAGAACATATCGAAATCCCGGAAAATATCAATCAGGGGAAGAATCTGAATCAGGATTATGTGATAGAAAGCCATCCAGCAGTGTTAGATGGTTTTATTGATATGGCAAGGGCAGAGATCCGGATGCAGAAGATTGAACAGGCGTTAGATGAAGCGGAAGTTACCATTACAGCAGATACCAGAGGATTTGAAGCAGATGGACATGCGGGAACCTGGCATACGGTGGATGAAAGAGAGTATGCAGGGGAGAAGTTTTTCTTCATGGAACATGATGAGTATGGTTCAGATGTGGCAGGGATTATCGTATCGGAACATGGTCAGCTTATTGCAGAAGATCTCTGGAATGGGTATGATGCAGGAGCATTGGAAGCTATTTCAGAATATCTGCAGGAGAAAGGGATTTCTGTAGAGGGACTTATGCCGGAACTGGAGCCGGATGAACTGGCATATAAGATTGACGATAGGTATTTTGCAATCCAGAGAACAGAGGAAGGCTATGATTATACCTTTTATGCTTTGGATTATGATGAGATCGACGGCGGTGCCTATGATAATCCTGATATTTCTATGCGTCAGGCAATGGAAGATATTCTTGAAGATGAGGATATGTCCCTGGAAAATGCCGTTCCCGTTGACTATGAGGATTTGATGGCAGAAGTGGAAGAAGCAGGCGAACGGCAGATGCAGCTGGCACAGTTATTAAAGAATTGTCCACCAAGTATTTTTGAGGATTATGACAGGGAAAGAGCAGTGGATACCTGTGAGGGAATTGTAATGCAGTTTACCAAGAGCAAAGGGTATCTGACCGTACAGGCAACGGAAGAAGGCTATTTTTATATTTTTTATGATTCTGACCTGCACGAAATCCATTCCAATGATTATGACGATCCCAAAGTATCTGTTCAGAAAGCTACTTATGAAATCTTAAAAAGTGAAAGAATGGATGATATGGAATGTGTCAAAGTGGACTATAAAGAATTTGAGGCAATGACCATCCAACATTCAAAGGATTTACTACAGGCAGGTGAGCTTCGTGCGACTTCTGAGATTGGAAGAGATGAAGCAGCATTAAATGGTCTTAGCAGGGCAGAAGTGGAACGGGGTGTCTTGTATCACGCACAGGGTATTCTGGAAGATATGGGATTAGAAAATGAAGTAGAGCTGCTTGCAGCAAGGGTGCATGGTTCCAGAAGCAGAGAGGAACTTTACAGAGATGATTCTGACCTTGATGTGGTGCTTTCTTATCGTGGCAATATCCGGGAGGACAGTTTCTTCAATGAATTAAATGCTCATGGTATAGCAATGGCAGGTATTAAGGTGGACATCAATCCTATCGCAGAAGAAAGAATCACTCTGGCAGAATATATGAAAGAGTCAGAAGCCTATCTTGATCAGAAGGAAATCGAAAAGCTGGCGGTGGATTTAGATAATTTCAGCTATGAATATGACACTTACGAGTATAAAGATATCGTTGAGAACAGGGAAGAACAGGTGAAGAAAATCACAGAGGACATTCTGAATAAGAAAACAGGGTGTTTAAAGGACTGGTTGGTTGAAGTATCGGAAGAATCTGATATAGACAGTGATGTGATAACTGCCCGGTCACTGCTCTCCCGTTTAGAAAATGCAGAAACCTTTTCTATCTTTACCAGACAATCAGAACAGGAACAGCCAGAAGCTACGATCAGTTTCTATGTAGCAGAGTGCATGGAGTTCCCGGTCATGGGTGAGTACCATAATAATCTTACTCTGGAAGAAGCAATCAAAATCTATGAAAGTATTCCGGCAGAACGCCTGCATGGAATCAAAGGGATTGGTTTTGATCTGCAGGACGGGGATGAGGATTATTCCGGGGAATACGGACTCATGAGTGGAGACAGGATAGACAGGGATCTGATTGATATGATTCCACATTATAAGGAAAGCCCATTGGTACAGAAAGCAATCAATGACATGGAAAAGTATCTGAATGAGAAACATGGAAAAGTGCAGGAGGCAGAACAGACCGTGGAAGTGAAACAGAAAGTTTCAGAAACACCATTCAAGAAAGAATCCGTATCAGTAGAATCGAACCGGGAACAAAACAAAGAGCCTGCAAAGGGTGGAAAAGGGGAACTGAAAAAATCCGTGCTGCAGTCGTTAAAAGAGTTCCAGGCAAGAGCAAAAGCACAGGAGCAGAAAGAAATGGCAACTGAAAAATCCAAAGCACATAAGAAGGGAAATGTAGAATTATGATGAATCTTGCAATGAACTTTGATACAGATGAATGCTTAGTGACCGCAATGTTTGATAAAGGCAACCGAAATGATACGATGGAAGCTATCGACAATATCATTCCATTTCTGAAAGGGGATGCGGATATGATCGGGCTTGTCTGCAATACCATAAGAAAGCTGTTCTGCATGAGTGATGAAGGCTATGAAATTTTTCTTATGGATCTGGAAGATTATAAAGCGGATTTGGAAGATAATTATAAAAAATAGAGAATATTTTGTGTGAATTAGTGTTAGATAGAATTTATTTAAATTGGAGAAAGTAGCCAATCCGATTGAGAAACTGGCACATATTATTAATATGATAAATTTTATTATTGGCTTTTAAATTTCACAATGCATCATAGTAAAATAAAGCGAGTATGTAAAAGAGCAGTGTAATTAATGATATAATAAAAAGTAAGAAAAATATTTTTGACTATCTTTTTGTACAATTTATTCGTTATATATAATAGAAAGTGCTTTCAGTAGAAAAAGGAGGAAAGAAGTGGATGCAGATTTTCTTTTGATTCACAAAATGAAAAATGGTGATGAAGAAGCTATAGAGGTATTCGTAAAAAAATACTATTCAACTATACGGAATTATTGTCGATTACATACATACACAGACTGTGATGCAGAAGATATTACTCAAGCAACATTTGAACACTTTTTTCGATCATTTAGATCGTATCATCATTTGGGAAAGACTGCTAATTATTTGTATGTGATTGCTCGAAATTTATGTCGGGATAGTTATAAGAAAAAAAGAGATATTGTGATGGAAGCGTTACCAGATAAGGGGGAAAATCCAATTGCTGTAATTGAGAATAAAATAGATATAGAAGAATCAATAAAAAAACTTCCAGAAGATTTGCAGGAAGTAGTTATTCTACATTATTTTCAGGATTTGAAATTAAAAGAAGTAGCAGATATTATTGGCATAGGACTTCCTCTTGTAAAATATAGGATAGGAAAAGCAAAAGAATTGTTGAGTGTTTATCTGGGGGATAAGAAATGATGATGACAGTTGATGAAAAATTGCATGCGTATGCAAAAAATCAGAAGGATAGAAATATAGATGAGAAAAAATTACAACAGACCATTATAAAATCGAAAGAAGCATATTGGGATGGAGAAATCGAAAGAAATATGTCATGGTTAGAATTTTTATATCAGCAAGCTTCGTATATACAGAAGCACTGGTGGTTTGCTCAAGGGGCAGTATTACTAATCCTTTGGATGACAATGTTCTTATCAGACAGTAGTATTTATACAAGGCGCTGCATGGGGATTTTGGCACCGAGTTTTGTAATATTGATACTTCCGGAACTCTGGAAAAATAGAAGCAATGGGGCTATGGAAGTAGAAGGTGCAACATTTTTTTCCATAAAGAATATATATGCCGCACGAATGCTACTCTTCGGCATGGTAGATGTTTGCCTATTGAGTGTGTTTTTGATAACCAGCACTTTTGTGTTACAGATTGCATTTATGGATATCTTAATACAATTTATTTTGCCAATGAATGTGACATGCTGCATATGTTTTCGATTACTTTGCAGTAAAGGAGATGATTATGTATCTTCCACATTATTTTCCTGTCTGATTTGGATCGCTGTTTGGACGCTTGTAGTTCTCAAAGATAGTATTTATGAGCATATATCTACATCAATATGGTGTGGAATGATGATATTATCTGTTTTATATTTGTGTTACAGTATTTGGCGAGTATGGAAATGCAGTGAAAGATATTACGAGAGTAATGGGGCAAGTGTATAAGACTATTATGGTGTCAATTACGAGAAATCACACAACGGTCGTAATCAGAGAAATGTGAGGAATTTGATTATGGAATTAGAATTGAAAAAATTAACAAAAGAATTTCAGGGATTTAAAGCAGTTGATGATATCACGCTGACGATGAGTAATGGAGTTTATGGGCTTCTTGGTGTCAACGGTGCTGGAAAAACAACGCTGATGAGAATGCTCTGCACACTTATTAAACCTACTTCGGGAAGCATATTATGTGATGGAAAAGATATTTTTGCATTGGATGGCGAATATAGGAGAATTCTTGGTTATTTACCTCAAGAATTTGGATTTTATCCGGAGTTTTCGGTTCATGATTATTTAATGTATATTGCGTCAATTAAAGGAATGCGAATAAGTATTGCACGAAAGCGTGTAACAGAACTTCTGCGGCAGGTTGGGTTGGCTAAAATGCAGAATAGAAAAATGAAAAAATTGTCTGGAGGAATGAAACGCCGTGCAGGGATTGCCCAAGCTATGCTAAATAACCCAAAGATTTTGATCCTCGATGAGCCTACTGCAGGTCTGGATCCGAATGAAAGGATACGTTTTCGAAATCTGATCAGTGAATTGTCACAGGATCGTCTCGTGCTATTATCAACACATATTGTGTCGGATATTGAATACATTGCCAACCAGGTGTTATTGATGAAAGATGGAAAGATTAGCCATTCAGGAACACAAGAAGAGATTATTCAGTCAGTACCAGTAAAAGTATGGAGTTGTGTAGTTGCAAATAATGAAGTTGAAATGTGGCAAAAACAGTTTAAAGTCTCAAATATGAAAACACTTTCGGATGGAATAGAATTACGCATTTTGTCTGAAAAATCTCCACACTATAATGCGAAAGAGGAAACGATGACTTTGGAGGACATATTCTTATATTATTTCGGAGAGAAAACAGGTGATGATTATGACGTATTATGAAATAAAAAAAGTTTTTTCAAAAAAAGGAAGTAAGGTTGCGCTGATATTTATTTTTATTGTAATTTCAGTAGTCTTGTCTTTTATCATCGGGGATAATAAATATGTGAATCGTAATGGTGATGCGGAAAGTGGAATATCGGCTATGTTAAAGGTTCGTGAGTTGAAAAAAGAATGGTCAGGAGAACTGACAGAGGATGTGCTTAGAAAAATTATTGAAGAAAATGTCAGGATTTCACAGACACCGGAAGCTAAGTCGAATGATTTTAGACAGAATGATATAGCATATAGTCAAAGACAGGGTTTCATGGATATAAGGGATTTACTAAATTGTGATTATGGAGAGTTTAACGATTATAATTATTATCTGGCAGATTCTCTTTCTCCTGATGAAGCAGTAGATTTTTATTCTAATCGTATCAAAAATTTGAAAAATTGGTTAGAAACTGATGGAAAGGATCAGTTTTCTGAAAAGGAAAAAAGTTATTTAATAAGAGCGTATGAAAAAATGAAAACCCCTTTATATTATGATTATCAAGCGGGATGGAAAAACTTATTTCAATATTCACCCTCAATAATTATGATTTTGACATTGGTATTAGGTTTCCTTTGTGCAGGTATTTTTTCAGGTGAATTTCAGCTGAAAGCGAATGCAGTTTTTTATTCTTCTTATTATGGCAGAAATAAGGCTGTATGGGCAAAAGTGAAAGCAGGAGCAATCATAATAACGGCTATTTACTGGGCGGTTATGTTGTTATACACTATGCTTGTTTTGGGAATTCTTGGTGTAGACGGAGCAAATTGTCCCATACAGTCTAGTATGAGTGGGTGGAAGAGTATTTATAATATCACGAATGCTCAGGAATATATTTTGATAGTTCTTGGTGGATATCTGGGATGTTTATTTATGCAATCTCTAACTATGTTGGTTTCTGCGAAGACAAACTCATCAGTAATAGCGGTAATCGTGCCTTTTATTTTGATTTTTCTTCCATCATTTTTATCAGGAACAAGTCTACCATTATTAAATAAAATTTTGGGACTTCTTCCAGATCAAATGCTTCAAATGAATCAGGTAGTTAAATTTTTTAACTTGTATGAAATCGGAGGAAAAGTGTTTTGCGCAGTTCCTATTTTAATAATATCGTACTCCATTCTGCTATTATTGATTGTTCCAGTTATTTATTTTATATATCGCAGAAAAGAAGTTTATAATTAGATGAAGAAACATCTGTTAGAGGGAGTGAAAACATAGGAAAAATATTATTATTATCGTTTAAAGATAGTGAAGAAGAAATGATAGAGTCTGTTCTTGCTGCTTTGAAAACCGGACGAAATATATATTGTGATGAAAAAAATATAAATCCATTGAAAATACATTATGGAGATATTGTTATTTTATTAGCCACAAGAGAATTATTCCGAAAGCAGAAAAAAATAGATTTGTCTTTTACAGAGTTTGAAATTTTGCATTTATTAATGCGAAGTCCTGGAAGAGTGTTTAGTAAAGAACAAATATATGATATAATCTGGAATGAACCCTATTCGGGTGATTACAATGTTGTTATGCGACATATCTGCAACATTAGAGAAAAGATAGAAGATGATCCTGGACATCCGGTATATATACAAACGGTGCGCGGTGTAGGATATCGGTTTAACGGAAATTTAGGCAGCGAGTGAAATCGCTGCCTATTATTATGGTTTTACAAAGAAGGAAGTTTGTTATGAGAAAATCTTTGTATTTTAGGAGCATTCTGTTTGAGATATTTGGACAGGTTTTGATGTATCAATTCCAACTCTTTTATTTCTTGCTTAAAAGAAACGTATTGAGTATTTAGTGATTCCTTTCTGGAAATAAGATCTGCAATTTGCTCTTGTAACTTATTGGAATTAAGATGTTTCAGGTCTATACCATTTTCCTGTAAAATATGTTCAGCACCAGCGAAAAGAATAATTTGAGATTCATATTTACGGAAATAACGATCCGGATCTTTGGAACTTTTATAATGGTCATCGTAAATTTTATTTTTCTGATATTGTTTGGCATATTTTAGCATTTCTCGAAGATGACGTATCTGAGACTCGAGAGAAACAACAGAGGTATTTACCTCTTTTTGCTGCATATGTAACAAGGCTATGCGGTCTTCAAGTTCTGAAAAATTATGTAGATTATGTGTGAGCATCTTGTTATATTCAGCAGAGACAATTTTTAAATTTTCCTTATTTGCCCATTTCTGAAGTCCAATGTTTCCTGCTATATTGGGAGTGTTGGTGTCTATTAACTTATTACGAACAGAAGGAACAGTATCTCTTTAGTGATTTTGGGATTTTTATACACATTTGCCTTAATTGCTTATGCAGGCGGTGAAGTGGACGCTATCGAATTTTCAACATATGAAAATATTTGGACTTTAATAAATGCTTTGCAAACCGTAGCTTACGCTGTTTTAATTTCTGTTATGTTTTCAACATTTATCATCAAAGAGTATGCTGGAAAACTTAATTTACTTTTGTTTACTTATCCTGTTGATAAATCTACCCTTTTGAAAGCGAAAGTATTATTAGTAGCTTTTAGTGGAATTGGTGGTATGCTTCTCGGAAGTGCTTTGATTTTTTTAATTTTCTTTATTACTGAACGCATATTCCCTCTAGTTCCCGATACTTTTTCTTTTGGAAATATCATTAAAATATGGAGTGAGTTATTATTATGTTCTGTGTACGCTTTATGCGTTGGCATAGTAGCTACAAAAATAGGATTTATAAAAATGTCTGTGCAGACAACGATTGTCAGTGCAATTATTATAGCTAGTTGTTCAGCAAATGTTATTTCTACTATGAGTTATACTAATTTTCCTTTTCTCTTTTTGTGGGGGATTATGGCTATAATTTCCATAATAAGTTATTGTAATATTGTACACAAAACAATTCGTATGGATATTTAATAAAAACAAAGTTTATTATGTCTTGAATAATGATTTTAGTAGCGTATTTGAATTTCAGTTTTAATACTGATGAATTTATAAATTTGCAATTATGATAAGAAAGGTTAAATATGATAAGTCTAAGAAAACGAGATATAAAAAAGGCATTAAAAGCTGGTGCAAAGGCTGGCGGTGTATCATTGGCTGATGTTCGGGCTGATATTGAAGCAACGATTGATGAAGCTATGGATAGTGCCGACCCAGAGGTGCAGACAAATTT
>OGQK01000070.1_pt1 | contig 68331 bp, 99 predicted proteins | sample 1553221 | NCBI WGS metagenome assembly OGQK01 (sample SAMEA2579996, study PRJEB22360) | human gut metagenome | biome: human gut; feature: human-associated habitat; material: faeces | place: Denmark | collected 2008/2010 | reverse complement strand
GTCTGTCTGCCCCTCCTTGAAAGGATAATATACATAGAAGTCAAGATCGGTCCCCACCGTCACAATGATGTTGTCCTCTTCCGTTGCGGGTTTGAATGCCCAGCCGTCATAGGTGTATTTGTTATTTGTGGCCCAGTACACGCCGGTCTTGGGCTCGATGGCAAATACGCCTATGGAGTTTCCCTTTTCGAACGTGCCTTCCTGGGTGGCACGCGTTTGGGCGACGGTAAAGGTGACACGGCCGTTTTCCGGGCATGGCTCCTCCTGTTCCTTCCGGCAGGAGGATACGGACAGCAGGACAAGGAAGCCGCAGATTATCGTTGTTATTGATTTTACCATGATTGTTTTTTTAGGACGGGGACCGGAGTCCCCTGTTGTTCTGTAATTTATTTGACCGGTACAAGCGTTACGTCGGATTCGCTTGAACCCCATGGCTCGATGGTTACGGACTGTCCGTTCTCGCCTCCGATTTCCGCGTCATTGGAGCGCATCGTTATCGAATAGATATATCTCTTTCCGGCTTCCCAGCTTATCTGGGGAATGGAATAGGTATAGGTTGCCCCGTCGATGACGACCTCCATGCTGACTTCTCCGGATGCCAGGCTCATGGGATAGATTGCGGCGGCAAAGTCTACCGACGGGTTCCCCTGTGCCGGAATGGTCGTGTTGGGAGTCCATGAGAGTTCCGTGGATGTCGGGGAGAAGATGATCCTTCCGTTGTCGTTCAGGTTCATTGTCCCCGAGGTTCCGAACTTGGCCGCCTTGGATTTCAGTTTCGCGGATGTCAGGTTGCCGTCATTATGATATTCCGGAGAAACTTTCAGACGGATGACGAGCTGGGACAATGCATGTTTCATGGGAATGACGGCATCCGTTTCAATGACCGACACCTGGTTTGTGCTCTTTCCCCACATGTAGTCGACAGAGGTTCCCGCATTGATGGGAACGGGGACTTTGGTACCGTCAGCGACGGCCTGGTTGTATGGGTAATACGCCCATATCGTCGCCTTGTCCGAAAGAAGATAGACGGGTTTTGCCTGGCTCCATCCGGCCGCTGTTTTTGTGGACTTGTTGTTCTGCGCGTCATAACGCGGATAGGCGTCCCCCCATCCGGTGGCCTTGTACATGAACAGCCCCATGGCGTCATTTACCGCCCATTCGGTTTTCGGCACGAAGCCGGCCCTCGTGTCCGTGCCGACTGTCGGCACAATATTCAGTACGGAGGCTGAAACCCCGTCTGTTTCCGGTTGTTCGTCCACTATTTCCTTGTTGCTGCATGAAGCCAGCATCCCGGCGGCAATTACTGCTGCCGAAATCATAATTCTTGTTTTCATTTTTCTTGTTGATTTGGTTTTGTTATAATTATAGTCTTATGGAAATTCCGTTTCGGGGGTGTCCTCCCAGTCCGGGATGATGACCGGCCCGCCAATCTCCAGTTCCCTGCCGATGTGCAGGTCCAGCTCCAGCGAGATCTCGTCACCGTCGAATCCCCGCAGATACGGGGTCAGGTCAACTGACTGCCGTTCATTGAATACGGAGTCCTCCTCCTTCATCAGAACCTCTACGGCAAGAATGTTCTCTGCCGCCGGACTGAATCCGAACACATAAAGGCCCGCCGTCCATACATTGTCGGCCTTCTTTGCGAAGGAGGCGGTCGCACTTGCGGTTCCGGTCCTTTCACGGGAGGCCAGATACCTGGCCGTAGAGATTCCCGAAAGGGTACAGTTCAAGCCGGACAACGGTACGGTGTTGCCGGACACGTTAATCTTTATGTTCAGTTTCTGGACAAAAGCCGCAGGCTGTATCCTTACCCGTTTGGGATTCCGGTATTCAAGCCTTTCACTGAAGGCCGAGGAACAGCAGAATTTCTGTACCTCTGAAATGTGCGCCTCCCCGTCAATGGTGTCAGTCCGGACGGACAGACGCGTCTCATGATAGTCATTCCTGTCCAGCAGTTCATAGTTCCCCGTATAGAACAGGAACCTGTATGCCCCCTGGGGCAGGCTCCAGCGGAGTGTATCCTGTGTGAACGTTGTTCCTTCGGAATACGGCACATCCGTTCCGAAAGGGATGACGTGTCTTTCCTGGGGGACAGGCGGCTTTTCCTTTATTCCGCTGAAATCGCACCAGGCTACAAGTTCTCCTTCCCGGATGCAGAAGTCCTCATTGAAATTGCAGCCGCCGAGCATTATTGCGGGGAATGACGCAAGTACCAGTACTTTTCTGTCAATATTCATCTTTGTATAAATTATAAGTTTCAATAAGCGTGTTTATTTCGGGGTCCAGCCGTCCGCGCCATATCTTGCCGGCATCCTGGTCGCATGACCTGACATATGACTTGACGGCATCCTCCTTGCGCCCCAGGCGGCTGTACAGGATGGCGAGCAGGTAGTTCCGGTCTGATGTGTCCCGCTGTTCCCGCATGATCTCAAGCGCACGGGCGTCATAGCCGAGCGACATGAGGCAGACAGCGGTATTATAGTCTGCCGGGTAGTGCTCGTCCAGCAGGGCAAGAGCCTGTTTGTACCTCCTGTCCTCTATCATCCGCACGGCAGCCATATAGGTGCTGTCGATGACCGGCATCACAACCGTGTCCTGAATCATGTCCCGCCGGTGGAGATGGAACAGGAATTCCACTCCGCGCAGGAGAGGATAATGCTTTTCCCGGATTCTCCTGTAATCCTCCGGATATTTTCTCAGGGCGTGCTCACGGATGTCCGGATTCCTTGTTTCCTCCATGATCCGGAGCAGTTCCGGCCGGTGTCTCAGGGTGTCGTCTTTTGCGACAAGTCCGCGCAGCCTTTCCCAGTCTTCCCCCCGCCATGCAGGGCGGAAGATGGTGTCAACGCCTTCCGCATCCTCCGTACGTCTTGCAAGGTACTTTTTCAGTTCCGTCGCACGTCCCCTGGACAGGAACAGATTCATCCCCGCATCACCCTCCGGAGATGAGGTCGCGGTCATCAGCACGCTGTCTATGAGGAACTCTCCTGTATAGTTTATGCTCCGTATCGCCTTGAACACCTTGTCGATTTCCGACCTGTTGTTTCCGGTTTCCTCCCGGAACTCGGTACTGCCTGTCTTATAGGCCACGTATGCGCGCAGGCTTACCTCGTCCTTGCGGGTGACAATTTTCTTTTTATAGCGGGGAGTCCGGTCAAGGAACTGCACCATGCTCGATATGAAATAGGTGATCGTGTCCGACGGCGGAAGCGGGGTACGTGTCTCGTCCTTGGAAAGGATCAGTCCGTCAAGCGTCAGATCTATCCTTTTCGTGTTTTCCGTGGCCGGGAGCTCCTGCTTGTAGTAATAGACGAACTTGTTCCCTTCCCGGATGACCGTATCCAGACGGGCCGGCTCATACGGAAAACGCACATATTTGTCATACATGGCACCGGCCTGTTCCTTTCTCTTCTGGTTCTCCGCCATCTTGCCGTAATCGGTGAAACGCCTCGTGATGGCGGCGGAATCTTCAGGGGAGATGCTCCGGGTACGGATCTTATATCCGCCTTCGGCAAACATCCTCCATCTGGAAGGGATATATTTCCCTTCAAGCTCCCTGGTCATCCAGTAGGCGGGAAGATGCTCCAGGATTGAATTGTAGCCGGCGATGGCTCTCCGGTTCTGCTCGACACGCCAGTTGAACAGGGCAAACCGGGCATTGGCCTTGTCCGACCAGTCAATCCAGCGTTCTTTCTGCAGCACCTCGTGCTTCCAGGCCTGGAAGTATTCCTCTTCCAGTTCGGCCAGCGCCTTCCTGTAGCCTTTCCCGTCGAACAGTTTCTGCAGGTACAGGCTGTCGGGTATGATGGAGTTGATGAACGCCTGGTAGCGCATATAGCCTCTTTTCTGCATCTTGGCAAAGTCAGCCCCTGAAAGGAAGATCCTGTCCAGATATAACGTATCCGAAGGCTTGTAGGCCACCGGGGCCAGCTGGAGTTGCCACTTGTTGCTGACCAATTCTCCCGGAACCGTCACGACAAAATCCAGGTTTATCTTCCCGTTGCGTTCAGCCACCTGCTTGCTTCTGGCCATAACGGTAATTTCGGACAGTTCCACGGAAGTGATCTCCTCACCGGTCACGCTGTCTTTCTCGGCCCGCGTGACGATATGCCGCTCACCCTTGTCGTCCGTCCATGCTATCTGTTCCGGCACCTTGCAGGCCGTATCCGTTGTCGCCTCCCTCACCCCGGGCTGCGAGATGCGCACGCGTGCCAGACGGTGCTCCGATCCGCAGGAAAGGAGCAGGCCCGAGAGCAGTGCAAACGGTATGATACGTCTTGTAGTCCTCATCCTTCCCGCTTAAAAAAGATACACGACATTGAGAGCGGCACGGGTCGGAAGAAAATGCCAGCCGTACTCCTGTCCGACAAGGTCCCCGCAGCGTTTGCACAGATATTTGTCATAAGCCAGCCATACGGCACCCGCACCGGCTTCCCATTCAAGGTTCCAGCGCCTGCCTATCTGGTAGGCCTTCCCGATACTTAAACCTACTCCGTAGCCTTCCCCCTCGTAGCGGTACTTGTTGCCGAACAGGTTCCCCACGCTGTAGGTGCCGGCCGTACCGTACATGCCGATGAATCCGCCCATGTAGCTTTCCAGCAGCCAGTAGCGTACTCCGGGGGCCGCATAGAAATTGCGGAACTGCCGGTTGCGGCCGAACTTGAACGGGTTGTACTGCACGGGCAGGTGCAGTGACCATTTACGGTTCAGCGTCATGGAAGCCTCCAGATTCAGGTTGGTCGTTGCCAGACCGATCACATTGGTACGCAATGAGTAGGACTGTGCCGATACCGACAGGAAGAATGCCAGCAGTCCCGCACACAGAAACAGCTTTTTTCCCGTATTCATTCTCATGCCTCCTTTGCTTTGATGACGGTCACCTCCCAGGCCGTCAGGGTATTGAACCACCGGTTCTCCCACTGGCGGGCGGAACAGTCAAATTTCACATGCACAGTCTGGCCGGCTTCAACCGCATACCGGTCGATGTTGGCGTTCATCAGCTGCAGGCACAGGCTCTGCGGTCTGCTTTCCTCCGTCTCGAGGACAAACTCCCGGCTCTTCCACTCGTTGCCGGAAGTTTTGCCGACCCCATCCTTTATGGGAAGTACGGCGATAACTTTTCCTTGTATTTCCATATTTAATCGGTTTTATTTAGCAGAATGTCACAATAGGCATCTGCATCTATTTTTTGAGATTGTATTTTATTGATTTTGAATCCGGCTGCGAAAAAATCAGAAAGTTCGATGCCTGATAAGAAAAAAGTCCTTATCTCAATATATTCTCCGGGCATTGTTAAACCTGACATCTCCTTTTGTTGCCAATATCTAACCCATGTATGAGCGTTCTTATTGAGAAGGTTGAATATAATTTGTTCTATACTCATTCTTAATTTAATATTAATCATCTTCAACGAAAGTGTTAGTCGTGTTTATCACACCAGCAGAATCAACGCTCTTACCATCCCGGATAAACACTTTTTCTCGCATTAACTCTTCATAGTCATATAGTGACATTCCGATTACACACACACGACCATCAACATACAATTTACATTTCATTAATTCAGTTTCTTCTATCGGACCGATAACATCTATTTGAATTGTTCTTTTATTCATAATTCATTCCTTTCTAAATTAATTATTAGTTAATTGGCAGTTTCATAAAACACATCCACATAGTCTTTCCATGTCTTCCAGTAGTATGGCCGAAGAGTGGTTGCCGATTGATGGCACTCAATACTTCCCTAACTGTTATCTGATCCTCATTCCATTTGAAAATCAGAACTCCGTAGTCATCCAGAACACGAAAGCATTCATCAATTCCCTTTTTTATCACCCTTGGCCAATCTTCAGGAAGTTTACCATACTTCTTGGCTAACCAACTATTTTTGCCAACCTTTAGCAAATGGGGTGGATCAAACACTACCAGTTTAAAGGATTTATCCAAAAACGGCATATCGGTAAAGTCCGATACGATGTCTGGGTGGACTTTCAGATTCCGCCCATCACAAAGAATGTATTCTTCGTCCCTAATGTCAGCAAACAAAGCCAAAGGGTTTTTTTTGTCAAACCAAAACATTCTACTGCCACAACAGGCATCTAATATAAGTTTTCCATTTTCCATTAAGCTATTTCTTTTGATTTCTTCAATCTCAACTTTCTCAATACTTTGCAAAGTGCTTCAGTATTTTTTCTCGCTTGTGTAACCTCCACCGCATTCCCGATAAATTTCTTTTGGTCAGCTTGTGTGCCTATTAAAACATAATCTTCAGGGAATCCCATAATCTTTTTGAGTTCCGGAATGCGAAGCATCCGCATTTTAATATCCACTATGCCATACAGTGCCATGAACTCCTTTATCTTCACGGTCATAGGACTATCATTGTTGTAGATTTCAATCGCTACCTGACCGCTTTCTGTTGCTACCAGATAAGGCGGCATCTTATCCATGCGGGCTATTAATGTGAAGCAGGGGCTATCAACAGAGCCGCCAGCACTGTTGAACTGTGGATTCATCAGATAGTGCCATTTCCTGTTTGCGGTAATGGTCTGGGAGGGTTCCTCTATACTGCTACCTACATTTGAGAATGCAGTATTCATTATCCACGGCTGGTATGTTACCAAGTTTTGTTTCGGTGTTGTGGTAACAGCGGGGCATGGCGAGTTTATATCAGACACCTGACCACCTCCAGAATATTGATTCATAAAAAATGGAGATACAAGGGAAAGTCTGTCTTTAGTCAGAAGTGTAGGACAAGGCTGATTAATATCCTTTCCTGTATCCTTAAAGTTATAAGAACACATAAATCGGCCTTCAATTAAAGCCATCCTGTCCTTCGTTGTGACCGTTGGAGCTGGAAGGTCTACCGAATGATTATGTCCATTTCCATAATAAGCAGAAACAAAAACATGGTGGTCTTTGCAGGTGATTGCACCTGCCGGTTCTTCTACAGACACATTCTTGCTTTCGGGATGTCCGCTGAACTGTTTGGAGAGGAAACTTACCTGTACCTTTGCAAAGCGGTTTTCAGTAGTCAACACTCCGCATGGTTCATCAACTGATTTGCATGTGTCTTGAGGGCGAACCGTATTGTAACGGGAAAGGAAAGCATCCTTTCCTCCGGCTACAAACTTGATAAGTCCAGCATAGATACGTTCAAGCGTTTTCTCTGCAAGAGGCTTTTCCCTGAAGATGGTAGTTCCTTCATCAGAGAAATCAAGCACATCTTTTACCGGCTTCCACTTCTCCAGCCGCGAGAACATATCTTGCCTACCACCTTTACAATGGGTCGGTTCTGGGAATACTATCGGCAAGTTCTTTTTAGCAAAGATGCCGAAGAAGCGTTTTCTTGTGGTGTAGGCACCGAAGTCGGCAGCATTTAAGATGCGGTGCTCAAAGTTGTAACCGTACTTCTTGACATTGCGCACCCACTTTTGATAAAGCCGGCCTTTGTCCATGCTGATAGGTTTCCCATTCTCATCCATATCTCCCCATGACATAAACTCTTCTACATTTTCAATCTGAATGTAGTCAGGGTCTATAACATCAATATAACGGAAGAGATGTTCTGCCAACGTTCGGCTGTCGGCATCTCTCGGCTGACCGCCTTTGGCTTTCGAGAAGTTAGTACACTCCAAAGAGGCATGAAGCATTATCATGGCATCAGGGTATAGCTGACGGATACGTTCTACAATAGTGCTTATCGGGGAAAGTTCCAGTGTACGGATATCCTCAATAAAGTGAAGTGCATCAGGGATATTGGCATCATGTGAAAGAATGGCATTCTTGTCATGGTTCACACAACAAACAACTTTTGCACATTTATTTCCATCCAATCGTGTTGCTTCCACACCTTCGGATAAGCCACCAGCGCCACAAAAGAGATCAATAACAAATAGTTCTATATCGGACAGACCTTCAATGGATTTTAAGATGTCTTTCTGCGATTTCATAACTTCTCCTTTTTAAACAGGTGGCTGAACGCATTATCCAAATCCAAGTCTAGATTCAGTTTGGACGGGAAAGATTTAATGTATTCGTACATCTTATAAGCGAGGTTGTCATCATCACCGCATCTGTCAATCAGTGTGAGCAACATGGCGTTCACCATGTCAGAATCATTGCCGAAGTTTTCCTGAGTGGATTCGCTGCAATGATTCACATCACTTTTCAATCTCTTTATCGCGGCTATGGCTGTGTTGAAGTTTCTTTTTGAATCGTGTCTGAGTTCAAAGCCTTCTTTCTTGTATTGCTGCTGCATTTCTAGAAGGTTGGTTTCTAAAACGTCCGTGAGGACAAATACGATGTTGGTTATCGTATTCAGTTTGTCTGTTCCTTGCATAATCGTGTATTCTTATTTCTAATTCGAATGAATCCCCTTCGTTCTGTTTCTTCTAACAGTGGAAAGTCTTCATTCTTGATTTCACATTCTGTTTCGTAGTTCACGGAAGTATAACTTGGGATATTGAACTTTTTCCGGATTCTTACGATAACATCCGGATTTCTTGTTACCCAGTAAACGGTTATTCTCATGGTGATATCAGCATTTTTCTAGCTTCCTCATCTCCTGCATCAGCACGGTGCTTGATTTCAATGTACTCAGCATAAGAGATTCTGTTATCTCCACGCTCCTCTATCTCTTTTTCACGTTGGTTTCTGTATCGTTCACGCTCTTTCCGTTCAATATCTTTCCGACGTTCAGAAACGTAGTCCAGCATCGCACTTGTTATTTTCAATGGATCTATTGAACCGTAGAACCGCCCATACTTCCCTGACTTAAACCGTGCTATGAAAAAACAGATTTCAGCGGCATTTATATAATAATACTCCGAAAGGAATATCTCCGATAGTTCAGAAAGTTGCTCTTTCGCTATCTTGGTTGAAACTTCTGCAAAGTCATTCAATGAACCAAATTGTATCTTTAGCCATTCTATCGGTGTTTCATCCCCATAAGTAGAAGACAATAGCCCTAAACTCGGAATGCTGTCATTCAACGCCAGTTCTGAATGGGTTGCATTACATCTGACAAGTTTGAACTGCAAATCAGGGTTGTAATCAAGAATGAATTGTGCAGGATCGGGATATTTATTCAATAACGCCCTCTGCTTCAAGTTCCTTTCTCTTTTTTGCGGCAGCTTCTCTAACGGTTGTAGCGACTGCAAGAACTGAATCACGTTTTCGCTGCTCGCTATCCTGTTGATTTTTACTAAGTCTTGTCCCATTATAGTTTCCTTCCAATATTTTAGTAAAGTTTGCTTGTTTGAAAATCCAATCAAAGTCGCATTTCCAATTGCGGTCATTAGCTCCAAGTAAGAACGGGGATTGAAGAATGAGATTGAAAACACTCCTCACTGACTCTTTCCCATATTGGGCTATCCGGGCTTTTACAGCCTTTTTTCTCACATCAGTCATTGATCTTATCTGCTGGAGTCTGTCTTTGAATGTGGTATTATAGTATTCCATCAATCCGCTGTAATCAATCTTTTCAGAGGGGGATGGCGAAGAAAGCTTGGCTTTCTTTGATACTCCGTCAGGAGTATTTTCTTTCTTTTGATGTAGAGATATATCTATATACTCTCTTTCTTCTTTCTTTGTATTTGTGCCCTCTGTGTGCCCTGATTTTTGTAAAAGTTCGGATTGCGGTAGATTGTTGTTCATGGGCTGTGCCCCAAGTTGTGCCCTTAGTTGTGCCCATTCGTGTCTTAATTCATTGATTTCCTTTTCAATACCTGTGTCCTTACTTGTGCCCTTGGTTGTGCCCATTGGATTATATTCTTCATATTTACATAAGGTTATAAGGTTCATTCCTTGATTGCACTCAACAGTTATCATACCTTTCTTTCTAAGATGCACAAGAAAGGAACGCACCTTCTTTTCAGACCATTTCCAACGCTGTGACAGAAATCTTATGGATGCAGGATATTGACCTCTTGAATAAGAGATTTCTCGACCTCCGATACTCTCCTTTCGGGGCGTTACCTCAAATCGTGCAGACTGAATTAAGTCTAACCACGCTTCGCAACTGCTAAAAGTACGGGCTTCATTCCACATTTCATTCGAGAAAAACCTGCGGCTTAGCCTCAAAAATCCTTCTTCCATAGTTTTAGAATCTTACGTTAGTCAACTGCCTGTTATTAGAGTACACTGCCCATTTACCATTTCCACTATCAACAAGGCGAAGATCCTTCACTTCTCCAAATCGTTTTTTGTTTCCACAAAGGTCAACGATCCATCCGGCCTCTTTACTCGGGTGCGGACGGATAGCACGACCGACTATTTGATACCACAGTGCCAAAGACATCGTAGGACGTGCCATGACAATCGTATCCAGTTCTGGGTAATCAAATCCGGTAGTAAGTACGCCGACATTGGCCACGACCGGAATTTCTCCGGCCTTGAATGCCTCAAGAATACTCTCTCGCTCTTTCTTTGGGGTTTCTCCTGAAACGATGGCCGCTCCGGGAATAGACCAGGTAAGGCGTTCAGCTTCTTTCAAAAACCTCGTGAAGACCAATATACCTTTTCGTTTTATCCCGCTTTTAGGGTTCATTAGTCTTTGCACAATGCTGACCAGAAACCCGTAAAAATCGATACGCTCATACTCCTTTACGACAGACTTGTCTGTGTAGTCGGCTCCGGTCGTGTTCACCTTCAGATTAAGTTCATTCCATCCTAAAGGGTTCATTTCATAATAATTCAGTTTTGACAGATAACCCATATCTAATAGGGTTGATACCTGTACATGATAAATGACCTCTGAAAAGACATGAGGTTTCGTCCGTGTGATAAACTTCAACATAGAACCGAAGTCACGTGAAGAGGACAATCTATAAGGAGTTGCTGTGAGTCCAAGCACTTTGCACTTCACCGCATCGAAGAAGTCCTTGTACATTCCCTCTTTGGGGTTTACCAAATGGCACTCATCAACGATGATGTTTTTGAAGTGGGTAAAGAGTTCGGGGTGATTCTTCACACTGCCGATGGTGGCGAATGTTATTCGGTTTATCTCCTTTGAATTAAAGGAAGCCGAATAGATGCTGCAATCAAGAATGCCGTATGAGCAGAGCTTCTTGAAGTTTTGCTCGAGTATTTCCTTTGAGGGCTGGAACACTAAAGTATGCCCGTCAAGCCTTGCAGATATATCCGCTATGATAAGGCTCTTTCCCGAACCCGTAGGCAAGACCATGATAGCATTCGTTTTCTTCGCCTTGTTATTGAAGAAAGAAACGGCAGCATCAGAGGCTTTCTGTTGGTAATCACGTAGTTGGTAAGTCATTCTGCTTCTCCTTTCAATAGTTCGGGATTGTCATGGATATTACCTTTAACTACAAACATTTTGCGTGTCTGTTGAAGAGTGTTTTCTACAAAGCCATCCCATCCGACCCAGCATCCTTCTTGGGTACACCATTTAACCTCAAATGAAAGTCCTATGCGGTGTTTTCCACTCGTTGTAATATAGTCAAGCTGCACAATATCACCCTCATAAATCTCTTTGCCGTTCCTATCAATCAGTCCTGTAAACTGCCCGACTGTGTTGTCGGCAACTTCACAATCATTCACAACAAATCCGAAGTTATCTGTTGTAAAACTTGCTATATTCTCAAAGATTACAAGTTTGTTAATGTTTAACGAGCAAAAGTTAGAAGAATAATTGGCAATATTTCCATATATCCATTTACCGTCCTTTATGCGTTTACCTCTAAATTTAATTGTTCTCATAACCCTTTCTCCTTTCTAAGTTTCTTATTCAGTGCCTTGTAATACTTGATTAGCTGCTCGTACTCAAAATCTGACATCTTGGTATTTGATGCAGCTTTCACTTTCAGCAAGTCAAATTTCTGCTGACCTATCTTAGCTATCAGATTTACCCGATAGCCCTCCAAATGGTCGGCTTTGAAACGGTTGCAGTTGTGCATGGCATAGCCGTTAGCAATGAAAGTACGCGTATCCGTTTCCATCACGACAATCTCCTCTTTACCTATATATTTGATACCTTTCACTTTGGTATCATATTGAGATTTTAGTTTGCCAAGTTTTTCAATATCCACCTTTTCAATTTTATGCGGACGAACACGCATTAAAAATTGGAGCTTCTCTATGTTTGTACCTGTTATAAGAAATTGCCAAGATTGATACGTTTTTTTAAACGTGCCACGCCTATTTGAATCTTCCATCATCTGCCGACAAGTTTTATTATTTCCTGTGAACTTTTCAAGTAAGCGTTTTATTTCAGAGCAAATATCCATGTACTTCTCACATTGGGCTATACCGACACGAAAACCATAGCGTTTCGTCCCATCTGGATTAGAAATATTCTGTTGACAAATATGTCCGTCAGCATCAATCATTCCCGCAATCCATCCGCTTTCATAGGATTTTTCTTGTTGTATTACTTGAAATGGTTTACAGACAATGGTCGTAGTCCTATCTGTATGAGGTCCGGTCTTGTGCTTCCCATGAAGATTTACGCCATTAACCCACATTTCTTGTGTTTCAATCCATGTGTATGAAGTTCCTTGTCTTGCCCTTGCGAGCCATTTATGGTTAGCAGTTGTCTTCATTTTATCTCCATTCTCTAACTCTACCTCATACACATCTTGAATATCACGTTCTATGTGTGTAACCCTTCCAACCCTATATCTTCGTGAAGTTTTATAAATTACTTCTTCGTCAAAAGCAAATATTTCTTCACCAACACTAATTTCACCAAGCTGTTTCCATATAAAATCTTTCATTAAGACGAGAGAATCCGGTGTTAAACAGTGCCTACATTCGGCATGGCAATTATCTTCATCAAACCGTGTGGCCAGATGCGTGCGGCTGAAATAATGGCCGCAATCAGCTTGCACAAATGGCTTTATCTGTCCGCACGAGATACATCTAAAATACCCGTTTGGCATTGCATCACGAAGCCGGATAAAAAGGGAAAACTCCTTGTCGAGCTTAGCTTTCAAATCCGGCTTCTTCTTTACTGTTACCCCTGCTTTATCAAACAGAGGTGAAGGCTTGTTTTTCTTCTTAGCCTTTCGTTTTATGTAGTATGGCATATCTTATCTTTTAAAATTAAAACGTTGTTGCTTTCTGCCCAACTTATGATAGAATCCAGAACCTCATCGTCATCCAGATTGTCTATAATATCTCTAAAATCATACGAAGCACCTACTTCTTCTTGAAAGTGTCTTATGATGCTCGTCTTTAAATCTGTCACTTCTTGCCAAGTTTCCATGTTGTTTTTTATTAAAGTCCCGAAGCGCATTCTCCGGGGCACAACCATTATTTATTAACCCTTGCCATTGATGTGTGGCTCACATTTATGAGGGATAAGCAGGAGTCGAACCTACACAAGTATCGTCTGATTTCTCGCTTTCGTCCGTAGATTGGCTATCCTACGATCTTTAAACTACTCAACAAATGTATTACTCTCAGCTACGGTCTTGATGACTTCCATTTCTATGTACACTTGAAATTTCCATTCATTTAGTCTTAGCACCCTATGACCATTTTATCCCATGTTTGCCCACCCTATCTTCACAGACCGGGAAGGCATAAAGTTTATAAGAAAATAAATCTAAAATTATCCTCACCGTTAGGTTCTTCGCCCGGCATATCATTACCGAAATCCATCGGAATGAACCAATCTGAAATAAACTCTTCCATAACTAAATCAAATCAATTATTTTGGTTTTAACAATCGCATCCAATCTCATATCAGACAAACCTTGTGAAAGGTGTTGTTCCATCAAAGTGTTTGCCTCCTTTATATCCTTTGCGCAAACCAAATTATAGTATTTCAATTCTTTCTCATTGCCGTTCTCATCAATCTGAGTATCTACAATGGTAGCCTTGAAGAATGGCTTGTCTTCTGTCTTTTCGTTGATTATCTCAATGATGTTTGAACGTGAAATGGAGAAGACATCAGATTCCATATTATCGGATGCGTACTGTTCAAGCCCTTTGGCTTCCGCTTCTGCAAAAAGTGAGCAGTCTGTAATGAAGTGTTCTTTTACTTCTTTTTCAAGACCGTCCTTGTTAGGTTTCATCACCTTTAACTTTACCTCGTAATACATATCATTCCTCCTTTGTCTTGTTACGTTCCTTAATCATTGCATCAGCTATTTGGTAAGCTGATTTAGCCTGTCCTTTATAGTAGTAGTTTGTAACACTAACTTCTTTGGACGGGAAAAACAATGTGACAATCCTGTTCCATAAAGTTCTCCTGCGTTTTGCTGTCATCATCATGCACTTCATTGCTTCAAGCGCAATATGATCGCGCGAAATATTCGATTCCATAATTTTATTGCTTTAATTGATTAATAATTTGTCTTTTGATTTTCTTGTACAGCTTCCCGACAAAACGTCCATGCTTCTCTGTTCCGTCATCGGGCAACTCGTTTTTATAAATATGAAGAAGTAACTGGATGAGAAGCACTTCTTGTTTTGTCAAAGTAAGTTTCATGATAATAACCTAAAGGAGCGATTCTATATCGCAAAGTTCAGCATATATCAACATCAGCCATACTATTATTTGTAACAGGATAGCCATATAATTATCACTGTCATTCTTATAAAACAATTTATCAAGAAAGATATTGCCATAATGATAAAGGCACTAATTCGTATAATCATTGTTTCAGATATGAAATTTGTTTTGTTCGACCTCTATCTCCATCAACTGAATCAAACGTTCTTCGTCTGGAGATGGGATATATATGCCACATTGGGCACTCGAAAAATTCCGAAACCGCTCAATAGTTAGGCTCATCTCCGCGCTGTCAAGATCAGAAGAACTTCGTAGATACTTTATCCGACCCAAAAACTTGTCTTCTCTCTCACGGACGAAAGTGTCTTTGTTGCAGAGAATCTTGTAATAGTTCCGCTTTACATATTCCATCGTTTCACCGATTTGGCAACCGAAATAAGCAAGGCAGACATGAAGGTATTTGTTCTGATTTAAAGATCTTTGCGGTTTCTTTTCCGTCAATTCAAACACCTTCTGTTCCTTTATCAACTTCTCCAGCTTCGCTCTTGCCTGCTGGACGTGGAGAGGATTAGAGCCATCGTACTTCATCAGAAGGGCAAATCTAGATCATTATCCGACACGCTAGGAGCATTATTTATATCCTCTGGGGTGGGTGATGTATTCTGAGGTATAAACTCTTTGAGGTCCCCGCAGATATAGTTCCTTCCTTCTACCCGTTCCTCCTTTTTAGGGGAACAAGTGATGAAATGCGTATGCCCAAACTGGGATTTCTCTCTGCGCTCGATAACAGCCACATTCACATAGATTCTTTCAACTCCATCTTTACACTTAATTTTCTTCATCTGCTCACGAGGTATATCAGAGAGACAGATAGAACCACTTAAAATTGCCATAATTAATTTTCTATTTTTTCTTTTAATAAATACTTGGTTAAATCTCTGTATTCTACCCACTCTAAAAAAGAGTGTAATAGATTCATATTATCCTGCTCCATACCATCATAACGATAACATGTAATAGCAGGCTCATAGCGTTTCAATGGAAGTCCTCTGACATCATATCCATGCTTATCTTTGTCGTATCCTTCAAAGATGAACAAGTCAAAGTGAAACACGTCTAAATTGAATAGCTGGAGATAAAATCGCCATTGGCAAGAATTGATGTAATCGGCATCGGTAGGATAAGAATATTTAGTCTTAATGTCCCTGATCTCCACACCATTCACCATATCGGCACATCCTGTTATAATAGCATCTCCAAAATCCTTATACAGTCTTATCTCATGAAAAGCATTCGGGTATTCGTTACGATAGGAAAGCGCGGTCTTGCATTGTGCAATATCCATAATCACTTTATCACCTTCAATGTCAAAGGATCTACCACAAGGAACAGGCTCTTTTTGTTCTTTATTATAATGGAGGAAGGTACGTTCTCCTGCATCTACTTTATCACATTTCGGTGTACCTTCTTCCACTATTTTATGAAATGCCTGTCCAATTTTTGTATACACATTACCCGTGAACTTGCCTGTTATACTGTCAATAACGGATTGCTCCGTTATCTCATAGTTGGCATAATCGCTTTGCTCTATGTACTTTCGGAATGCTTCTAAAATTGTTATGCGAATTAGCGGTATCATACTTTCACGAATAACTTTTTATCTTGATCGAAAGTGAATCCTTTTGCTGCAAGACTCTTCTGCATCTCAGAAAAGAAGGGTACTCGCATAATTTTAGGTAATAGTTTTGTAGCCTCCATCAAGGCAAGAATATCTTCATCGGTCATTGCGGCGGCAAGCTGTTCACGTATTGCCGCAAGCTGTTCATTAGCTTTTGCTTGTGCTTCTCCTTTTCCTTGAATTGATATCTTCACTTTCGATATAATGTCAGACATACATGTATCAAACTCGGTTGTTCCATAATCAGGTATTACCACAGTTCCAAGTCCTGCTACATTTTTGCCTACAAAATTATCCAACGGTGCAAATGAAATAGAACGCTTCCCATTTTGTATGAATACATATCCAACTTGGTCAGCTATCCTGACAAGCAGGTCTTTTGATTGCCCTGTGCAATCCGGAGAGTGCTTTATCACATCACCGTCTGCCGTTTCCTTGTCATGGCATATAAAAACAATGTCAGAACCATTCGAGCGAAGAAAGTTGACGAACTCTTTAAAGTCCTCGCCCATCTGCCCAAACCGTTTTAAAGTATTCGTTTTCAATTTATAATTATTGTCAATAGCATATTGACTCAGATAATCGTCTATCATTGATTTGGCTGTATCGACAACTATTGTTTTGTAATCTTTCATAGATTCACGTTCTGAATCAATATCTTTCCAACATTTAGCCATTATGGTATCACAACGTTGTACTGCGCGGTCTGCCCCCCTGTCGCAATCTATCAATAAAGGATTATCCGCTGTTGTAGCTACTGAGGTTTTCCCACTTCCGGGTACTCCATATAATACAATAATTACAGGACGCTCCGGTAAAACATCATTTTTCTTAACTATAGGCATAATATTTAAATTTTAAAATGTTCGCTTTTACCAACACAAAAAAGGCAGGTCCGCAGTCCTTACAAAGTTCCGCTTCCTGCCATGATATCTTTCCACTTCTTCAAGTTCGTTTTCTAGAGAATCGATTTCTTCATTAAGCAAGGATATATACTTGCCCTTACATTCAGCATTGAATGTGAGCCTTACCGATTCCTCACTCATTGACTGGACTATATCAAGCTCTGAATAAAGCTTTTCCAATTCATCGCTTATCTGGCTTATAGTTCTCATACCTTTTCAAGAAATTGGATCGGCAATGAGCATACACCTTTCATATTAGGATATTTGACATCAGCATATCCGTTAGCGATATAAACTATTGTACCTGTCAACGTATCACCTATCTCACGTACTTTATCACCTTTCTTCATAACCATTTATTTTAAGTTTATCTAATTATTGTGGCAATGGTTTCCAAAAATCAATGTCCCATGCCCGGTTAGTATTTCCACATATCCAAATGTTCTTCTTATGCTCACTATCGAATACCAACATCCCGGTATTCACAAATTTCCCGGAACTCTTTACAAACACTCTTGTGTCTAATGGTGGAGGATCTTTTTCTGCATTCCTCCATTTCATGGATTCCAAAACAAATTGAGCACCTTTTTCAAAATCCACTGATGCTGTTCTTTTGTGCGTAATTCCATGTATGCCATTTGCATACTCTCTGGCTTTCTCTTTTATTATATTTATATCCATAACTTAACTTGTTTCCAATTAAAAAACTCCTGCTATCTTCACAGACTACAGGAGCAAAACCTAAACGACTTAATCTATCACTTATGATAACTTACAGCCACCGTCAGCGGAATCGGACCGCCATACTATCCGTTAAATGAAAGTAGAGATTAGAACAGATAATTATTTATGTTTATTACCTTAGACAGTACCAACCATGGACGGTGAAATTCCGTACCTATATTCACATACCGGCACGGACAGACAGCAAAAACTTTATGAAAATAACAAAAAAACTAGATGAAAAAATCATTCATATTCCTTTAACTCTCTGTATGTCATTACCACCAATCTCACACACAATAATGAGATAATGGAAAATATAATCACCGATACGGATTTTATAGGGCTTTCCGTAACTATCGCACCATAAATCATTCCTAAAGAACATAGTGCGGCAAATATAGACAGGATAAAATTAGCTGTTTTCATAATATGCATTTTTATATTGTTCCCCTCAACGGCTTAAACCGGTTGTTACCCCGAATCTTACGGGAGGGGATATATTTATTTGTCTGCTGAAATACAAGCCAATTGTTTCTTTAGATAACTTATACGATCACATTCCATATCACATATTTGACTACCTTGTTTTTGGTTGTGAGGATAATGCTTACATTTCCCCCTTTGAAAACAAGGACATAACTGCCGGTACACTATCACAGTTCTTTCTTCTATCTCCTTGCATGCAATACTAATAGCTTCCAGCGCGTCAGCTTTAAAAATCAACGGTTCTACCGGATTACCAAGCTGGTAGCATTTATTATTTATAAAATCGGTTGCTTTGCTCATTTTTTATTTATCTAATAAGTATTTATTTACATCTTGTTTAGAGAAATACAACAGTTTGCCCTTTTTAGTATATGGGATAGTACCATCATGAACGCGTTTTCTTAAAGCCCCTTGAGATATTCCTAGATATTCTGCGCATCTAGCAGAATTCATTACAGAATCATTCTGTTTTCCCGTCACTTCTGCAAATCTTTCCGTGAGCATATTCATTTCTGTTCTTGTCATCATAACCTTTGAATATTTATATTTTCACTCTGATAATGGATTCTGCACCACCATAATTCTTTATCGCCTCTTCCCTTATTCTTACTGCAAGTTCAGTGTTGATAATGTACTTTAATGCTCTGCGTACTGTTTCACCGCTAACCCCGAAATGAGATGCGATGTGTTTCTGTGCACCTTGTGGAACGATTATCCGTGGGATTTCTTTGGTTCTTCCTATTTTATTCATATATTTGTATATTAATTATTGCCGTTGCGAAATAAAACTGTATTCAGTTCGTTTTCACATTGCAAAAGTAAGCGGTTTAACTTTCAGTTGCAAATTAAACCGCTAAAAAATATAAGCTAAACCGTTATTTAGAAACATTTTAAATAATATATTATGAAAACAACTGTAAATGAAAGAATTACTCAAATAATATCTCAATTCGGATATAAAAGTAAAAGATCTTTTGCAGAAAAGATAGGTATCGCACAGACATCACTTAATGATATCCTAAGAGGAGCAGAGCCAAAATATTCAACATTATATAAAATTTTGGAAGCTGAACCGCTTGTTTCTTCGGAATGGCTACTCCGTGGTGAAGGTGAGATGCTTAAATCTCAGCCCACATCACTTGATTTAGAATCAAAAACGAATAAAACATCCGCACCACATCAAATTGAAACAAAAATATTAACATAGATTTACATGGAGAACAAATAGACAGCAAAAGGACTATCGAAGTCCTTATAAAAGTAATAGAAACATACCAAACACGTATGGATGACTTACTAAATGTTATCGAAGTGCTTAAAAATGAAAACACCGATTTGAAAGAACAGTTAGAAAAACCAAATGTAAGCTAAACAAATGAACATCTTATCATGTTTTTTAAGGAGATTAAAAACCTTAGATATGAACAATGATATAATACACAAATTAGAAGACATTGCCATTAAGATGAACAACCAACATGATAGATTAGAAAGACTTCTTTTCGGAGTTGAGTTAAATCTAATTACATGCAATAAAATAGAGCCAGAAAAGAATAATATACATAAGACGATTAGTCTTAATAAAAAATAGATATTATGGAAAAAGTATTGCTAATATCTTTATTACTTATTGGAGTAATATCTAGTTGTAGTAATAACGAAGATAACATTCCCGTAGATGATTATTTAACAACTAATGAATGGAAATTATTAGCCCAAGATTCAACGCATATATATTATGCATCAATAAATAATGAATCTAAAAAGCGGCTGGTAAAAGAAAGAAGAAGTGATAATAAGATTATATGGGAGAAAGATATGATAATTCCTGATCCAGTAGATATATATTTAGGATATGGAGAATACAAAACAGTAGCTTTTGAGCCATCTTCAGGATATCCTTTTTTTGACAATGATAATTTATTATTGTGTAAATGGTCTGGTTTTGTTAATATTTCAATGATGTTAAAATGCTCAGCCGAGTGTATTGCCATTTATAATCTGAATGGGGATCTTATATCTACTAAATATATATGTAATGACGGAGCATATAATTACGATTACGAAAATGCAGCTATAAGATATGGGGATTCTATTATAATAGGGAAAAATAACGGATATTTTATTATTGACAAGAGCGGAAATATAATAGAAGAAAATAACCATATACATCTAGCTGGGTTTGGTAGTCCTGACGCTATTTTGGGAAGAAAATATGTGCTAGTCGATTGGGATGACGGGAGGACTTCTTATGACGGTATGTCAATATTTGACCTTGACAAAGGAAGAACAGATATAAATCTACATAGCTATATCAATCATAAATATAAAAAGCCTTCTAAACTCAATTATACAAACATATCTACTAGTGGAAATAAAATGGTCATTTCGTTAAAAATTATATTTTATGACAATACCACTACAGACGAAAAAATTATCGTTGATATTGATTTGGGAGAAATTATAGAATAACGTCATTAATCTAATATTCTAAGCAAAACATTATGTTTTAACTCCTATCTAACAATCAATGGTAAACTGTATGAAAAAGTAATATGATACGCTATACAATCTTGTTAAAAATAGGTGGATTTTTTAACTTAAAACGGAATTTGTCGGTATCACAAAACATAGAAAAAGCCCTCTACAGGGCTTAGAGGCGTATTGAATATTTTTACTATGTGATACCAATGGCAATAAACAACGCTTAATCAGTTGATTATAAATAATTTGTTAGATTCCCGGTTTCGGCTCAAGGGGGGTCAAAATGCTCCCTTTTTTTATTTTACGCCAATAGGCTATAAATCAATATATTACAAACCTAATCGACTGATCTTCAACGTGTTTAAGTAATCTTACTGATGATTACTTCCGTTACTGTGCATTACTTATCATTACACTGTTGAACTATTTGTGATACCAATTTGTTCCTGGTATCACAGCTGGTATCACACTTGGTATCACATTTACCATAATTAACAAATTATAAACTAAAAAGAAACAGTATGGAAACATGGAAAATCAAGCCGGTATTCGACAGAAAAAAGAAAGCAACACCGGAGAAATCAGCTAAGGTTGAAATTGAAATTAAATTCTCACGTACAGAAAGGAAATGGATCTCAACAGACATTGAACTGTATTCAAACCAATGGGATGGAGAATTTGTGGTACGTCACGCTAAATTCAAACAATTAAATAAAGCAATAACCCAATATGTAAAAAAGTTTGATGATATTATCAAAAATATAAGAAAAGAAGGAAAAGACATCAATCTAAAAAACTTTAATATTTTTTATAACGAAAAACACGTAAAGTCTAAATCGTCATTTTTAGATTTCGCTTATGACGAGTTACAAAGAAGGGATCTTAAATGGTCAACCAAACGAGCGCACCTTATAGCACTGGAAGCTCTAAAACGCTCCGGAGTAATTAAAACATTTGACGATATCACTCCTGAAAATATAGCTTTATTTGACAGGTTTATAAGAAGAGAAGATCCAACAAGAGGACAGACAACAATACATGGATACCATAAGAGAATAAAACCTTATATTAATGAAGCGCTTCGGCTTGGACTTATCGAGGACACACCTTACAGGGTATTCAAAGATAAACATGGTAGATATAAAACAAGACAGCCTCTCACAATGGACGAACTGCAATCTATCCGCAATATAGAGTTGAATGATCGACAATTACAAAAAGTACGTGACCAGTTTATATTTCAATGCTATACCGGCTTATCATGGGTTGACTTATACATGTTTGATTATGACAGATGTACTGTAGAACATAACGGAGTTGCATATATAGACGGAGAACGTATCAAGACCGGAACCAAATTTTACACACCTATACTTACTCCAGCAATGGAAATATTAAAAAAATACGATTATAAATTTACAGTCCCTACTGTACAGTCATTTAACAGAAGCCTTAAAATCATAGCTGAACTTATCGGCTTAAAAAAGCCCTTAACCAGTCACATAGCCCGGCATACATTCGCTACCACTGTTGTTTTAGCAAATGACGTACCTATCGAAACGTTGTCTAAGATGCTAGGGCACACAAAGGTTTCAGTCACACAAGTTTATGCAAAAATTCTAAATAGTTCAGTAGAAAAACATGCGGAAAAATTAAACAGTATTATATAAATCCATCCGTTGTGCTTATGAGTTATCGCTTTTAGTTCATAGGCACAACGATATCACCCTTGCCAACACGACAAGAGGTATCAGTCTATAAATGAACCTCTCTATACGTTCCATCGCATCACAGCAAGTAAACGACAAAAATACCAGTGAGGCACATCATCAGCCTGCTCAAGCAATATGTTCAACTTATCTTCTTCCATATTCTGTTAACATAAAAAAAGCGGTAAAACCCGTTGGGAATTACCGCTTAATGCTAAATAGTTACTTTATTTTGCGTTTTTGAATATTTAATTTTATCTTTGCGCCATGAAGATAGCCCTTGATACATTGAAAGGCTACGTTGACCGTAGCTCACTAGTGTAGATGTATGGGGGTTATCTTTTTTCGCACCTTTAGATTGCAGAACAAAACTACAATTCGAAAAAATTATTTATCAATCTTTTTCATTTCCTTTGCTGTCATTTTAAGAGCTTTTTTAATTATAGGCAATTCTTTTTCTTGTGGCAACTGTTCAGGTTTGCGCCCGGTATTTTGTTCTACTATATTTCGGACTTGTCTTCCAACAGTATAGTGTGTTTGTTCTAAATTAGCTTGTCCAGATATTTGTTTACTCTTTATAAGCTCTTCGGTTTGGGTAACACGGAATAGATTGGCAGCAAGTTCGGTACGGCTCATTCTGTCAAATAGCTTTCCTTTTTTAACGCCACGTTTCTTTTCAAGCTTCCACGATTCCATATTATACATACCCAGATAACCTGCATTTTGAAACTTTGCATAATCAGTAACATTTGCGGCTTTTGCCGTTGAAGCGAGAGATTTGTTTCCATCTGCAAGTTCTTCACGTATTAGCACGCGGTCTATTTCCTGATTGTTTTCAATGTATAATTCAAATTTTCGTGTTTGCTGTGCGAAATAAGCTTGCGCCAATGCTACTTCTGGCTTCTTTGGATCGCCATTCATAGCAGCAAGATAACACGCAAAACGTGTAAGTTTGAAGTCTTGGAACTCAACACCATTATTATTGCGTTTCACAGCTATTATATTTTCATAATGAGGAATGTTGAGCGAAACAAAAGCCTTTGTTGCGCGGTCAAGAACTTTACAAAATGCTTTCATATCATTATATCCAAGCATAACCATTACTTCTGAGGCCCACCAATAAACGATGCCGTTTTGGTTTTTAAAGTCTTCAAAAGAAAGAATCGCATTGTTGTTTTCTTGTTCCATTTCCATCTATAATTTAAAATTCGGCTCAAAGATAGAATAAAGTATTTGTTATTCCAATATATATCTATAATTAAGATATATAATTTTATTGGATTTATGTATATAATTTCACGACTATTTTGTAAAAACGGTAATTCCAACAAGTCAAAGAACGCTTCTGTTCGATTATTATTTTTCCAGTCCCTTTCTGCAATGTTCACATAAAAATTTCTTCGCTACCGGAAACATCTTCTGCCCCACATATCCGCTAAGATACTGCGCTTCCTCACCATAAGGATCAATCCCGAAAGCCTTGGAGATATGCCGGCACAAATGACCTTTTTCGTGGTCCCACGAATTTTGAAACTCTTCGGGGGTAGAGGTTAGTGAGATAACCATTACTGTTTCTCTTCTCCTGTAGTCCGAATAGGTTAGACCGGTATTCATTCTGCCTTCGGTCAGATTGCGATACGCACGCTTGAGGGAATCCCCCCTGCATCCTATACGGTATAGGTCCATAATGATCCGATCCGCCCAATAGGTGTGTACCGCATAATACACTTTGACGTGCCAGTCTCCATATTTCGGTATGTAGAACTCCTGAATAATCATATCACATCCGACCAGATTACAGGAATCCCTTTACCTATACAGGTGGCAAAGAACTCGTCAAATGCCCTGCAAGGATCGCCATCAATATCATCAAGGTAGCATTTTATATGCTTGCATAAGTGAGCCTCGTCAACCAATGATTTTTTATAGAAATCAGCTTTCAGCATGTTTGCGACATAAGCAACGTCATAACCCTTGTCGTGCTCAATGGTAATTCCGTTCGCTTTCAGCATATCGTCCACTTCATCTTTGCTCCACGGCTCCAGCTTTTTCTCTTTGCCCGTGGCTTCGTCTTTCACCTTCATTTTTGAAACGGCCCATTCATAAAGTTTCTTGCTGAAATGGAATCCATACGATTCCAAGTAAAGTTTCATTCCTGATGGGAATTTGCTATATGTATCCAATCTCTGTTCCATAACTTAACTTTAATTTAAAAAGAGGGGCATTCCACCCCTCCACCATTAATAAAACTCACCGTTGGCGCGTCTGCGTCTGCGTTCGCCCATGTCATCCATACGCGGATATTCAGGAAAGTATCCGGGGTATCTGCGTTCATCCATGCCGGATGAGCTTCCACCACCTGAATAACTTCTTCCGCCATCACGGAAACCCATTTCTCCGCGCATTTCTCTCATGGCTTTTTCGTAACCTTTGCGGCAGCCTTCCTTATAGGCTTCCTCCACCTCGTCACCTCTCATACCGAAGCCGCGTCCGTAATCGTCACGCCCTTCTTCTAATATTTCCCACATTCCCATAATCATTTCTTTGTTTTGGATGTTTCAACCACTCCGAGCTGTTCCATGAGCCGTTTGTTCAAATCCATAAGGTCAGACATATTCTTGCTCATTTCCGCCATTTGCCCTTTCAGAGAGGATATTTCCTGCTCCTGACGTTGTTTCTCGGCAAATTCAGGGTTCAAGAGCGTAAGCATCTTGTCACACCCTGCAATGACGGAATTGTGGAAGTCCATGCTGTTGATGATGTCTATGCTTTTCTGTTTCATAGAAGCGACCTCGTTATTCATAGCATCACGCGAGCATGACACTACGATATTCCCGTTCTGTCCGAAGTCGGCTATATCCATGCCGGCAGGAAGATTTTGGAATGTCGTGTTCTGCCCGTTGATGCAGACAACAACATCCACAACCATTTCCATTTGGGGCAACTGTCCCATAGGGGATGCCATAGGATATTTCGGCTTGGGAGCGGAAACGCTGACCACCGGACCGTATTCGATAAACGGGTTAGCATCCTTATGAAGTATATACAATTGGTTATTGGTACGAAGTGATTGAAACATGATTGTTTAATTTTAAGGAGTGTGGTTATTCCCATTTTGGGAACCACCACAAAACTCCATGTTAATTATTACTTGCTCCGTAAAGAAGCGGTTTCTACTGTAGGAGCCGGAGCCGTTGTCGGTCTGTACCCTCCATTAACAAGATACAATTCGTTGGTGTACTTGTTATAATGAATCTCATAGATGCCGGTTCCAGCCAAGTTTGCAACAGTCACAGGCTCATTGTTATAAGCCATCAACGGTCTTGTGTCCCCATTAGTTCCTATCAATATCGGAAGTGTAGCAGTCGTACCGGCAGGTATAGCTTGTCGGAGACTGATATAGAATCCCCCAACATAATCCCTGTTACGGAACGCATGGTTAGGGAGTTCAAGAGTAACATTCTCCGTACCGACTGTCACAGCCACCGTAGGAAGAGTATTGAAGTTTGCTCTTCCGATTGATGGGAATGGGAATCCTGTAAAAAAGTTAGGCCACATATCTACCTCCTTTCTTACCGGATTAACCCCAGTAGTTGTTGCAACCACATCCACTACGTCCGTATACAGCGTCACCCATATATGCACCGTAGGCGGCTGCACGGAAACAATCTGTATTAATAGCGGTTAAATTGGGGTATTGAACACTCACAGTATTGGGGAGCTTGCATTTGATTCCATCAACATCGCTTTGTAATGCCTGCAATCCGGCTGCCAAAGGAGCAATCTGTTGTCCTACTGCACTCAGGATAGTGGCGTTCTGATTACGCTGGGATATTTCGGCTGTTAAAGTAGCCTTTTCCGCAGTAAGAGATGCGATCTTGTCCTGCAATGCCTGATTTTGAATTGCATCAAGTTTGGCAAGGATAGCATTCGTGTTGGCAGTAGCACCGTCACGCAATGACAATGTGTTTTGGTTAGCAGTGTTGATTAATGCGTTAGTTTGGTTGCACATTGCAAGCTGACTCTCGTATCCTTGTGTGGTTACAAGCTGTTTCATATCGCAGCAACAGCTACAGATCTGAGATGTCAGAGCGTTGTTACCTTGCATAATCGCAGTCAGGATACTGTTGGTGTTCTGACCCATTTGGTTACCGAGACCGCAGATTGCCTGTGATACAGAGTTAATACCGGCAAGGATTTGGTCTGAAGAGGTGTTAACAGCTTGGGCTAATGATGCAATGTCCACACCGTTCCGGTTAAGTGTCTGCATGATCATTTCTCTTCCTTCATCGGCACCCTTATTGTTGTTGCCACCGAATCCAAAGTTTCCGTTACCGAAGATGGCTGCAATCACAATCAATGCAATGATGTCCTGAAAACCTCCATTGTTTCCGAAAAAGCCGCCGTTTCCATTTCCTCCCATCAGCCCCATCAGATAGCCTGTGTCAATTCCACGGCTCTGCAAGGACGGAAGAATGGACGCAAGCAGACCATTGTTTGCTCCGGTTCCACCGTCTTGGTTAAAAACATAAGTTCGTTCCATAAGTATTTGTATTTTGTATCCCGGTCAAAATCGACCGTTCACAAAAGTATATATATCATATCTCATGAGGAATCAGTTGTTTCCCAACAAATTCTTTATATTATCCCAATATATTCTCATCATTTTTTCACTTTTTAGACGTATATGAAAATTTGATATCATATAGTTCACTGAACGCTTAGTTTTATGAATGAGAGAAGAAATCTGAGATGGATAAAATCCTTTTTCGTATAGAATATATACAAGGATATATCTAGCGTTAACAATCTCTGTGACACGGTTGTCACTTACTATTAATTCGGTAGGTATTTCTGTTCCTTTAGAAACAAGAGCTATTATTTTGGCAAAAATTTCAGACTTACACATTGTGGTTTAAATTTTTGTTGTATTTTTGCCTTGCCAATCAAATACAATCATGACAAAAGCATACGTAGGAAATAAGTAAGGATATTACTACCCCTGACACTTACCTATGTATGCTTTTGTATGCTTTAAAGTCTGATTGGCGTTAAACTTCAAGTGTCGGGGGTTATTTTAATTCTGCCCCCTGAAAGAATTACTTTTATCAAATGAGTTTTTCTATTATATGCCACACTTCTACCTGTGGCGAATAATACTTGATGTTGCTATCTCATCTTTTTACCTCCTTTCTGTTGATTACCATATTCTATAACTTATTCCTGCGATAACCGCAGGAGAAAAGCCATCCTTACCAAATCCATAACCGGCTGTTATTCCCAGTCCCCATCTTCTGGGTTTTATCTTCACCGTGTGATGGATATCGTTTGTTACTGTCTGTGTTTTAGAGCAAACATAGATACTATCTAGGTTAGGTCTGTAACCACTCACATAAGCGATGTAATCACTATCTCTGTATATCTTCTGCTCAACAGGAAGAACAGTGTCTCCTACATGGATTGTATCACCATCATGCCAACACAGTATTGGAGAAGGAAGATAATATTTTACAGTATCTCTCTTTACAATGATACTTGTACTGAACACCGTATCCGTTCTTGCCTCTATAACTGCTTCGGGGGATGGCTTTACAAACCATCCTAAACCGAAAGCGAGTACAATTATTAATATATAAGGAAGCCATTTCATATTATTGTATTTAAATAAGTACCAATAGCAATGCTATCGTTATCGCAATCCATATATAGATCCTTTGTTTCATAAACTTAACACTTGTTTTCTATTGGCACCGTCAGCTCGATAACTGACGTGCACCCATGCAAAATTGCTTTCGTTAATCAATTGATCATAGGGCAGGTTCTTGCGGATATATTCAAACAACAACTTGTTTTGCTGACGGTCTCCAGTATCAATATCAGCAGCTTCCCCTTTCATGTGCTGCGAGGTCTTACTTCCCTTGACAGCTGCATTAAGTTTCGGGCAGCGATAACCACTGTTTACTGTTATAGGCTTTCCCCACCATGTGCGTAACGGGTCCAGTACGTTATCCACCAAGGCAGTCAGAGCAGTCACATGCTCCTGTCTGCATCTGTTGTTGATACCCAAGCGGTCAGCAGTCGTTGACTTGCAGAGTTCCGCAATTGTAAAATACTTCATTTCTTTTCCTCCTTCTTGTTTTCATTATCAAACAATATCTGAGCCATGATCTTGGCAATATCATCCTTGTTCTCGATAATCACACTCATTGTGTTTTCTGCCTTGCGCAACTCCGCTTTTTCCCATGATTTTTCACGAACTGATTTAAACTCACAGAAAATGCAGTACCCCGTCCAAATCATTGAAAAAATAGGGAAGGGGATAACTACGCAGCATAACAGGTCAATGAAGCACAATTCTATGAACGGGGTGAAATACTTCTTCGCTTTGACGGCTGTTTTCTTATACCCCGTGGATGTTCTTGTCTCTCCCCGTTGTTTGGCTTTCATAACTCCCGTAATAAGGTCCACTAACATCGCCCCCATTGTAGCCGCAATACACAAGGCTATAAGCACAATATGTATCATCATGTGCTCGTTGATAAAATTGTAGATTACATCTCTCATTGAAAGTAAGTTTTATATAATAGATTTTACATAGCTTGTAAATCCATATTTTTTTATTATATGTGACACATCCTCATTTGTAAGATTATAAAACTCACCTTTTATTTTTTTATCTGCAAATTTGAGATGAAGTTCTTTTTCTATGTTTTTATCAAGAACAGCCAATATAGATAGATATGGATTCCCACAAGATAATGTCTGAATACGAACGGATATATCTGAAGAAGAACCTATTTTTACAAGACCTATATTCTTGTCTTTCATAAGATATGTACTTCTATTTTTACAATTTTTGGGAGGATTACTTAATACTTCTGCCATAGTTTTAAGTATCGCATAATGCAACATCTTACAATCTCCGAATAAGTAACTATTTACAACTACAGCTTTGTCAAAATTACCAAGGAGCGCATATTCTATTAATGAATCAGCTAATTCAAGTTGCGTTAATACGCTACCGTCAGCACAAATTATACATTTTGTGTAACAATCTTCATACAACTTTATACAATCTCCTAAATCAGGATACATTGTTTCAATAAAATCCTTTAGGCTATTGGTTAAAACTTGATCATTCTGACCTTTAAAAACTAAATCTGTCATATTACCTAATTTTATGTTAACTTTTAATTACCGTCAATTACACGTTTTGGATTACCCGATTTTCAAACTAACCTTTATTTTGTATGACAAAAAAAGAGCCTGCCACGGAAACTAATCCGCAACAAGCTCTTGGCTTTATCAAATATGTAGTATGTCTTTTCGTCATAATCAATGTGGCGTGCATCTTCACACGCTTCCACAAAGATAAATATTGCTTCTCTCTTTCGCAAATAAGAATACAAAAAAAGAACGACCGCTAGCAAAAAGCACAGCAGCCGTTCAATCCACGCCCTACTCTCTATCCCATTTTCCCAAGAAGACAATAGCAAAGATATCAAACAGGTTGTATCCACATGGAAAAAAGGTTAATAAAATATATGTTGTATAATCTGTTATTTTAATTTAGATTAAACAAAAATAATATTTAAATTGTTTGTTAATAAATAAATTAATTTGTTCCTTTGTAGCAGGCAATAGCCTTCATGGTGTGAAGTTACACCATACCCACTTTTAGAACGTGATCACTGTGGAGGCAATTGCTGTATTATAACGGCGGTTGCCTTTATTGTTGAACAATGAAACAATGGTTTAAGATACCTTCTTTAAAGAAGTCGAATAAGGATATGTATAGTGATGCTACTTATCATGGTAAAGATGATGGTGGTAATTTTATTTATGTTCCTAAATGGGTGGAAAATCTGTTTTCTGACAATAGAGGGAATATAGATTTTGACATGTCGACCGTTGAAGGGAAATCAAGAGCCTTACATGAATGTTGGCCGTTTGCAATGGTTCTAGATCATTGCGGAAGAATGATGCAGAATGGGCGGTATTATGTGACGGATATTAACGGAAACGAGAAGAGGAGTTTTAAAGACATTGTGACTCTTTTGAATCGTCCGAATGTGATACAGAGTGGGCGTTCTTTTATAAAGCAGATTGAGATATCTTTGAAGTGTTTCGGATTTTGCCCTGTCTATACACTAAGAGCTTTAAAGTCTGATCTCCCTAAATCCATGATGGTAATACCTCCCGAATTATTCTACATGGAATCATTCGGTAAGGGCCCGTTTACTCAAACAGAGCTTTCTTCAATTGCTAGTAAGGTATATATACGTTGGGGAAATGAGAATATAGAACTTGGTGATGAGGAGTATTTTGTCATATACGATTCGATAATGGATATTCCAAGTAATAATGGAGGGAGAATTACCTTCCACTCCCCTGTGGACGCATTATCTACTCATACTCGAAACTATATGGCTCAACTGATAGGGAGAGGAAACCTTATTGTTAATGGAGGACCTAAAGGGATACTATACGGGAATGATACGACTGACGTAGGGAATGCAGCTATTACTCCGTCTGAATCCAAGAAATTGCAGGATGATTTCAAAAGGAAATATGGTATAGTGCATAAGTTGTATGAAATCATGGTGACTCCTAAGAAACTAGGGTGGATTACATTGGGGTCAAATACAGACCAATTGAAGCTTCATGAGGAGGATAAGGCGTGTTTGGAAGCGATAGCTCAGACGATAGGCTTTGACCCCAATCTGATTATACAAGGAAGTACTTATGATAACTCTTCTCAAGCAAAGAAAGCGGCATATCAGGATCTTATTATCCCTGACAGTGAATCTATAACAGAGGTTCTGACTAATGCTATATGTAAGGACAGGGCAATAATCAAAATGGACTTCACTCATGTCCCTTGCCTTCAAAAGGATATGAAAGAATTGGCGGATGCCTTGTCTACAGCCTCTAATGCTGTAGCTTCATTGTATAACAATCGGCTGATTACTTTTGAAGAGGCAAGAACCGAAATGTCTAATTTTACAGATATTGATCCTGATAATCCTAAGGGAGAATTTAAAAGTGAAATAAATAATGATGGAGACAAGCAAATACAAAAACAGGCTGGGGAAGCAGTATAAATCCTTAGCTTTTTATGCAAAGGAGATACAATATGATTCTGGCAGCAGAACTATCAGTGGCTATGCTGCGGTTTTCAATAACATTGATAAGTCCGGTGACATGCTCCTGAAAGGTTGTTTTTCAAAAAGCATACAGGAGAGAGGCCCGGGAAGTTCTGCTAATGATAAGATTATCATGTTGTGGATGCATGACATGCATGAGCCTATAGGACGCATTACGCTTCTGCAAGAAGATGAGAAAGGGCTTTACTTTGAAGCGTCTATTGATGATGTGGAAAGAGGAAATCAAGCGTTGAAGCAGCTTGAAAGTGGCACTTTGGACCAGTTCTCTATAGGTTATAGTTATGTATGGGAAAAATGTGAATATGACAGGGAACGTGATTGCTTGGTTGTAAAGGAAGTCATTCTGTATGAGATATCCGTAGTGTCCATAGGATGTAACGGAGAAACTGAATATCTTGGTCTGAAATCGGCAGAAGAATATGAAAGTGCGTTGGAGTCACTTCCGGTTGAAATAAGTGATGTATGTAAAGGACTTCCGATAAGAAAGAGGGAGGAAATCCAAATGTTAGTAAGAAAAGCGATGTCACTCGCTCGATACAAGCCGGCAGACAAGCCACTTGATGAAGAGGGAGCCGATGAAAAAATAAAACTATTTACAAAACCTTTAAAACTTAAATAAGCATGAAATTTGACTTTTTAAGCAAAATTGATTTGTCGGTAATGGATGAGGTTTCCGTGAAGTCATTACAGGCGTTGCAGGACGCAATAAACGCTACTGTAGGCGATTTCATGGACGATACTATCGACAAAAAAACTTTTGAGGATAAATTAAATGAGGTTTCTCAAAAGATAGATTCCGAAAAGGAATTGGAAACAGTGCGTAAGGAACTTGGTGAGATGAAAGAGATAATCGTTCGCATGAAAGGTGCAATGCATAAGAATGAAGACGGGCAAATGGTGTTCAAGTCTGTAGACCAGCAGATTGAAGATCAATTGAAGGATTTCATCACAGTAGGCAAGCATGGAGAGAAAACTGTGGACTTGAAAACGGCTTGTAAGCAGTCCCCCGGTTTTAAGAAAAGCCTTACGCTTATTATAAACAAGAAGGAGGTTGAGCCCTTGAAGAGTACGGGTGTGGCACCACATTATAACATGACAATTGATAGTCAGTTATCTGTTGATCCACGTTCCCAGACTGTAATCCGTAAATTTGCCAATGTGGCAGCAATATCTACACGATCATTGACTTATGCGGAGTTCAATCCAAGTGAAGAAGAAGCTGAATGGGTTCCAGAAGGCGGTCTTAAGCCTATGATGAGCGGTACATTGGCAGAAGTTACTATCAATGCTGGCAAAGTGGCTCTTGGCACAAAAGTAACTGAAGAAACATTATCTGATTTGCCTCAGTTGGTTGCGGAGGTTAGGGCTGAGATTATCAATCGTATTGGTTTGAAAGAAGAAGAAGGTATTCTGTCTGGTACTGGTTCCAGCGGTCAGATTAAAGGGATTGGGAGTGATATACCTACATTCTCTTTGACAGCTCTGAAAGTAGAGAAACCCAACACTTATGATGTTATTGTTGGTATGTATACACAGATTGTATCAATGTCCAATATGGCTTATCGTCCAAACCTTGTGCTTATGCATCCTCTTGACTATGCACAGATGCAGTTGACTAAGGATGTTAATGGACAATATCTCCGTCCTTTCCGTATTGGTGATGAACTGATTCAAGGTTTGAAAGTGGAAACCAGCACTGCAATCAAACAAGGTGATATTTGGGTTGGCGATTTTAACTATCTTAACATCCGTGATGTATGGGTTCTTACCATTACACTTGGGTGGGAAAATGATGATTTTACTAAAAATATGGTGACTATCCTTGGTGAAAAACGTCTTATGGTGTACATTAAAAAGCAATATAAAACTGCATTTGTCAAGGATAAGATTGCGACCGTTATTGAAGCTATAACCCCTGCCGGTATTGGCGGATAAATTTATTAAACATTATGAAAGTAAATTTAACTAAAACTTATGAGGTTGAGTTCGCAAAGGACGGGGCCGTTTATAAAAAAGGTGATAAAGTAAGTGTTAATATGTTACTTGCAGGTAAGTTCTTCCAAGATGGACGTGTTGCCACTGTTCCTTCGGAATTGATGGAGGACGCTAAGAAAATCGGTGCTGAAGATTTGTTCAATAAAAAGAAGGACCTCAAAGATATTGTGTAATGTTGGTGGATTATACTTTTTTCCAAGGTGGTATTCTTGATATCGAAGGTGCAGTATTGAATATACATACTCCTTCTGAGACTAATAAGGCAATTGTTGACAGCCTTCAAGGCTTTGTAATGCAATATGAGCCGGAATATTTAGAGAAGCTCCTAGGGGAAAAGTTGTATAAGGAATTCTCATCCTATATTTCCAACGATGGAGAAACGAAGGAAAAAAGATGGGATGATCTTATAGCGCATCTTGTCATGAAATATAGTGATGGCGATAGGGAGATTTCCAAATCCCCCATCGCCAACTATATATACTTCCATTACTTGAGACATAATCACACTCAGGCGACTATTACAGGAGTGAAGGCTGATGGAGATGATGGTCGTCTTGTAAGTCCCGAAAGGAAAATGATGTTTGCATGGAACGACATGGTAAGAATGAATATCAGACTTGTGAGATGGCTTCAAGCCAATAATGCGGACTATCCGGATATCGCCACCGATTTCGAATTGATGGAAACAATTAATTCCTTTGGGTTATGATAATTGATATAATATCAGATGTATGTGCTTCCTTGTCAAAAAGAATGGATCAACAGATAAATTACATATATGGTGACAGTTCTTATATAAGGGAAACACTTCTTCTTCTTGGGAAAAGCAGGGTGACAGCATCGGGAAAATTCCCAATGATAGGGCTGTATGTTCCCTTAGACGAGGAAAGGGATAGTGAGAATTATTTTTGTAAGGCATCTGTAAACATAATAATCGCTACCAATACACTGGAAAAGTATACAAATGAACAACGTCGTGAGATATCTTTTGAAGGTATTCTTCGACCTTTGTATTACGGATTCATAGAAGAGTTAAAAAAAAGTGATAAATTTGATTTCGGTTACTCCGGTATTGTAAGCCATACATATTCAGAAAATTATAGTTTTGGAAGACGTGGTGCTGTTGATGTTGACGGTAAGGAAGTTGGCGAAAAGATAGATGCTATTGAAATAAAGAATTTGGATTTAACAGTTAAAAATCAGAATTGTTATGCGAACAGATATTAGAGAGTGCGGCAGCACGTCCGGATTTAATACTGGAATGAGTTACTGCCCCCTGCAACCGGACAAGGTCGCAGGTGTTATATTGGTCATTCATGGCAAAAAACTGCCCAAGGAATTGACTGCTGATGCTTTGGAGGGAGCCTGTCATGCTGATTATCCGGACAGAATTTATCCTATTACAGGATTTTCGGAATACGCGGTAAGCGGCGGTGAACCCAATACAACAGAAAATGGTTATGCCGGGTCGGAAATAACGGGCTATTCGGCAAGGACGGATACATTCACGTTGCGTAAGTTTAATCTAGCTTTACAAGCTAATCTTGTAGCCAACAAGGATACATTGTTTGATATGTATGTTTTTGACAAGAATAATGTAATCTACGGAGAAGATGACGGGACAGATGAACTTGCAGGTTTTGCATTATCTGGTGTTTACCCTACAGGACAGGCTTATGATTCAAGCGGTCAGAAGGCTTATCTTGCGTTTAATGCGATGTATTCCGATACCGAGAAGATGATGAAAAACATGTCTGTAAAGCAAGCGGGTGTCAATTTGGAAAATGTTCTCAAGGGATTGAATTACGTTGAATTTGTCAAAATGGCATCTCCTGAGAATACATATAAACTCGTGGATCACTATGACCGCACAGACCTTACTGCATATTATGGCACTGTATTGTCTAATAAGGCTTCAACAGTTGTTTCTGGTGCGTCAGCACTGGAATACAGTAACGGTGTGCTTACAGCGACAGGAGGTGTACCGGTGCTTAAATCTCCTTCTATTTTACAGGCTAATGGGGTCATTGGAATTGAACAATGGGTACAATGAGAATTAATGGAGTCACATTTATAGAGTCCGAGGTGGTCAAACTTTCATTGGATGAGTTTGTCGCTCAGAATATAGATGTATTCTGGAAGGACATTTCTAGAGAAAGGCGTAAATCAAGGCTGGTTTCCGTATATAATAGGATTATCAATAACAGTAATTTAGGAGGCGGGGGAGATTGATCCCCCGTTTTTGCTATGACATTGGAGGAATACGCGAGATGTTGGAAGAAATTGGCTGATGGCATTCAGCCAATGATAAGGGATAAGATGGAAAGGGATGTTCCTCAGTTTGAGGAATATATACGAGAACAGCTATATAGTGGTGTTGATGGCGATGAAAGTCCTTTAATTCCCGGATATACAGAGGACCCATACTTTAAAAAAGCTTATGGAGAGCATTGGAGGAAAAATGCCGAACGCTATAAGAATTGGAAGACAAAGATACAGAAACCAAAGCCTTCATATTTGGGTTTTTCTGCAAGAGGAAATAATACTCCAAACCTTATCATACGTGGAGATTTTTATAGTTCCATCACGGCAATACCAATATCAAATGGTATAAGGATTGCCAGCTATGGCGTTTCTTTTGGTTCTGATATTGAGAAGAAATATGGTTATAAAATTTTCAAGGTAAGCTCCAAAGCAAGGAGGCATTATGTTACGTATAGGCTTATGCCCTCTATTGAGAAATTTATAAGGAGGTGCGAACTATAAAGTATTATTAACAAAAAATGGAATTGAACCGAATTATGAAAAACTGCTTGTGCCAAGGGAATAAGTCAATGAGGGAAATGGAGCATATGCGATCAATCGCAGAGAAGGCTGCTGTTATGGATGAATGTGTTTATATATTATACAAGGTTGGAGATGTGTATAAATTCTGTCGTGAAGGTGAAAACTGGTCGGGTGAGTTTGTTGAATTCATATTTCCGTAAAATGGTGATTTTTATCATTCTATTATTTTGGCGTTTCCCGTATTATTTATTAATTTAGCAACAGCGATAGATAGAGGTTTCGCATAGAAAGATATTATATATTCATTAAGAGTAATGGATATGATGCGGTGGCCGACTCCTCTATATCGGTTGCCGCATTTTTTTATATCCCGTATTAAGATGTACGGAACATCTTGTGAACGAAAAGACATGAAAACGAATCAAATCATGATTCGCCCAATGGGTGAATTTACAGTTAGTCAGAGAACAAAAGATGGCTATTTTGACGGTGGGGACTTGTTACGTCAATGGAATTCAGTAAAAGGAAATGAACAAAGAAAAATGGATGAGTTTCTTTTGGCTAAAAGAACTGGAGATTTTATAGAAGCGCTCATAGCTGAAGAACGTGAAAATGGTTTAGGGGAAAATTCCCCTAAAATTGATAATCAGGTAGTTAAGAAGAGTAAGGTTAAAGAGAAGGGTAAAGCTGGCAGACCTAAAGAAGAAGTATGGATGCATCCTTTCTTATTTACCAAATTTGCCATGTGGATTAATCCTCGCTTTGAAGTAAAGGTAATACGCTTCGTATATGATGAGATGATTCAATACCGTAATTTAGCTGGAGATGCTTATCCTGCTATGTGTCGTGCCGTTTGTTCAATACTCCCTGGGGATATATTCCAGAAAAAGATTAAGGACTTAGCCAAGTCTCTAAACATCATAGTTTATGGCAAACATGAATCAGAAATGCGTAATAAGATTGGCGATGAAGATAAAATCCGCGAATTATATGAGTTAGAATTACAGATAGCTCAATGGATAGATTTAGGCTTTATCAAAGACTATAACAGCCTTAAATCTACATTGACTAAATTGTATTACCGGAAATATCCCAATGTTCTCCCAATGTAAATATTGATTTTTCCTCAAATGTCTTGTGCGAAAAGATATTTATTTTTTAATTGAAAAACAAAACTATCATTTATGTTGTAATTTAGATTTTGTCTAAATTGTGAATGTAATATTTAATAATTGCGTTACTATATATTACTATGCGTTACTTAGTATTACTATTAATTGATATTGTCTTTTGTTTAATATTCATACCGTTGTATAAGATAAAAACATCATTTACCTTTGTATCTGTAACAAGTGCAAGGCGTTACTTGATGTTGATTAAATATTCTCCTATTGGAGTTTATATATGACTGTTCCGTAGTAGCTTGCACCTATTACGGAACTTTCTTTTTATACGATTCCAAGCGTGGATAGTATAAGGGAGGAAAGCAGGAGTGAATAATGGCACAATGGGGTTCGATTCCTCACCTGCTACAATCAGTCAAAATAAATCCCCGAAGGCGGAAGTGACTGAGCCTCCAACGGGGAACAATATTAATCTTATATCGCAAAAATATTTGTAACATAATTTAAAAGGCTATGAAAACAATAGATAAACTTGAAATTATACTTCAAAAAATGGAAGAACAAAATAATAGACTTGAACGGATATGCGGCAAGCATCTCAAACTGATTGTATGCACTGGGAAAAGAAGTGAGAAGGTGAAATTTAAACATGAAGATTGAAATGCTATGTTTGTAATTTATTTATACAACATTCTAAATTGCAAACAAATATGTTGTAATGTTTGCAATTGAATTTGAAAATATTGTACTTTGTAAAAAATAACTAATTAAAAACTATAGATAATGTCTGCTATTTTAATGATTGGAGTGATAGCAATAATAGTAATTGTTGCACTCAACATGGGAAAAGGAACTAAAGCTGAAGATGGGGATTTTGTATTGAGAGCTATTGCAGGGGATAATGATGTCGCTCTTGTTTTAGAAAAAATAAAAAGTGAACAAAAGGGAAAAGTAATAATACCTAAAGGGGTTACGACTATTGGTTATGAGGTTTTTAAAGGAATGATTTATATTACTGATGTTACTATCCATGAAAAAGTAAAAATAATAGGTCAAAGAAGTTTTAAAGATTGTTTGGGCCTTGATTTTTTATATACAGGAGAAGGAACGGAAAGGATTGGAGATGAATCTTTTGAAGGATGCTTAAATTTAAAAGTTATTACTATTGGTCCTAGAACCAAAAATATAGATCCTAATGCTTTTAAAAATTGTCCCAATATAGCAAAAATAAATATAGAATGTTTGACTCCTCCAGATATTTTTGAAAATTGCTTTGATGAAGATGTGAAAAAGAATTGTATCTTATATGTACCTAAAGGTCGTTTGGAAATATATTCAAGGGCAATAGGATGGAGTAAATTTAATAACATTCAAGAAAACGAATGATAAAAATGAGGTTGTGTCAGCATTTGATACAACCTCATTTTTTATTTTCTCACCTTCATAATATCAATAAAATCACTATCTTTGCTCTTAGAAGGTGCATGAAGTCATGCACTACCCAAAACTTACGAAAAGACCATGGCAGGAGCAGAATTTAAAATTACTGATGCGATTGATCCTAACATCGTTAAGAAGTTAAATGAGATAAGGATTAATATTCAAACCACATCTTCCGAATATGCGAATTTCACAAAACAATTAAGTGATGGTATAAATTTTAAGCCGGGTAATCTAAGAGAATACCAGTCTAAAGTTGACAGTTATAATGCTACAATTACCAAATTATATGCTTCTCAAAATAGGTTGTCTGAATTACAGGCTAGTCAATTAAAGTTATTGACCGATATTTCCCGTAAGATAGAGCTTCTTACCAAGCCATTGAATACATTGGCAGACAAGATAACGGAAGTAAAAGTAAATTTGAGAGGTGCTTCCGAAGATCTGAAAAACGTGTCACAAGATGCGGAAAATGCTTCTGTTTCATTTCAAGAAGCATCTAAGAAAATATCCATGACTGCTGCTGATTTTGATTCAATCCGTCAGACGGTAAAGGCTTTTGATACACAAGCCTCCGAATTGAACAGTAGGTTAAGTGATAACAAAGAAACAATTTCAGCCTTAAGAACATCTCTGAGGGAATTATCAAAGGAGTATAAGAAAGGTGCTATCAGCGAAGAGGAATACAAGTCCAAAAGAGATGCTACGGTATCCCAGTTACGCATGCTGACAGAGCAGAATAAACAGTATTCGGCGATATTGAGAAATCATACGCAGGTAGCGATTGCCACAGCAGGAAGCTATAACGAGATGAAGGCTTCAATGCTTCAGTTGGAAAAGGAATATTATAACCTTTCACAAGCTGCACGCGAGGGAGCAAAAGGTATGGATATCTTGAACAATATCGGCAAGTTGAATCAACAATTAAAGGATATAGATGCACAGATGGGCAATTACCAACGTAATGTGGGTAATTATGCTTCGGGTTGGAATGGTCTTAATGTTTCCATACAACAGATTGCGAGAGAACTTCCGGCTTTGTCTGTTAGTGCCAATACTTTCTTTCTTGCCATATCCAATAACCTTCCTATATTTATTGATGAGTTAAAGAAAGCAAGGGTGGAATATGAACTTCTTAAGAAATCGGGGCAGACTGCTACACCTGTATTTAAACAGGTATTGAGTTCCCTTCTTAGTTGGCAGACGGCTTTAGTTGTTGGGATAACTCTTTTATCAAGTTATGGAGGTGAGATAACCAAATGGGTGGGTAGCCTGTTTGATGCGAGAAAAGAAATTGATTATCTAAAACAGCTTCAGGAGGATTTGAATAAAGCTCAAAAAGAAGGTGTGAAAAATGCCCAAGATGAAGCTGTTAAATTGGATATATTATATAGGGCTGCTGTCAATTTGAATAAACCTATGGGAGAGCGGAAAAAAGCCGTTGAGGGACTGAAAAAGCAATATCCTTCATACTTTAAAAATATAAGTGATGAAAACATTCTTGCAGGTAAAGCGGCTGATAGTTATCAAAGGTTATCTAATGCCATATTAGCTTCGGCTAAAGCTAGAGCTGTGCAAGATCGGCTTGTAGAACAGGCTAAACAAAAATTAGACTTGGAAGATCAGTTGGCAGAAAAAGAAGAAAAACGTGCGAAACTTGAATCTGCTAGAGATCAGATGAAAGCACAATATGAATCCAGTCAAGGGGCAGCTATGGATACAGCTAGAGACATGTATGGGAAGTTAAACAAGCAGGTTGAAGACTTGGATAAAGAAATAGGTTCTTTATTAAATCAGTTATATCAAGCAGATAAGGCTAGTAGAGATATGATAAGTTCTATTAACATTGGAGATGTTACATTTAATCCTCATTCTGCCGATAAAGCATCGGATGATTTAGCGCAATACATAGAGAATCTTAGGAATAAAATGGCTGACTTGTCCGTTTCTCTCATTAAAGATGAGCATGAACGTAGTCTTGCTGCCATAGAGAAAGAATATAAAGACCAGATAGCAGCTGTAAAGGGATATTCTGAGGAAGAGAACAAACTTCGGGAAATGTTGGGCCAAGAGAGAATGCAGAAGATAGCGAAAGAGAATGAGGAATATGCTAAGAAGTTGGCAGAGGCTGAGAAAAAAAGGATCGAGGAAAAGAAAAAGTATACTGATGAGATGCTCAGACTGGAAGAGGAACAATCATCTCTCCGTATAGCAGCTACAAGTACTGGATATAAGGAACTTGAAAACATTATAACAGAAAATTATTCAAAAGGGCTGCTATCGCGAAAAGAATACGATGAAGCCATGCGTGAACTGGAGCGGAAAGCCGCAAACGAGCAATTACAGATACAGATAGATGCTGCTGAAAAAATGATTGAGATAGCGGAAGCATCGGGCGTGGTAAGCAAGCAACAAATTGAAATGCTGAGAGAATCCATAAAGGCTATGGAAGCAGAGATAGGTTCTATAAATGCGGATGATCAGTTGAAAAAAGCGGAAGAGCAACAGGATATCACACGAAGGAATTTTGAAGTGTTGAAAGGTTATTCTTCTGCATTGAAAGATCTTGCATCGGATATCGATAGCCCGTTTGCCGGTATATTTGATGGGATGGATAAGGGATTCAGTATTATGTCTGATAAGATATCGGGTGTTTGGAAAGAACTTACAGACGGTGAGAAGATGGAAAGAACTACCGAGATGTGGGCTTCTATGGTTAGTGGAATTGGTGAAATGATATCATCCATTTATGATCGCCAGATTGAAGCTATTGAGGCTGAACAGGAAGCGAATGAGAAAGCAGGTGAAGAGGAAATTTCCCGTATAGAGGCTTTAGAAGAAAAAGGTGCTATAACAACTGAAGAAGCCGAAGCGCGTAAACGTGCGGCGGAAGATAAAACGGCACAAAAGAATGCCGAATTGGAGAAGAAAAAAGCTGCATTAAGAACAAAACAGGCAAAGTTTGAGAAAGCTACCAGTATAGCTGAGGCGGCTATACAGATAGCAGGTGGTATTTTGCAGACGATAAAACAATTGGGCTTCCCTGCTGCAATACCTATGATAGCTGCTCTAGGTGCTATGGGAGCGATACAGCTTGCTACTATTATAGCGACTCCTATTCCGAAGTATGCCAAGGGTACTGATTCGCATAAAGGCGGATTGGCTGTAGTGGGTGATGGTGGTGTTCCTGAAACAATCGTTACTGATAAAGAAGCGTATATTACTCCGTCTGTCCCTACTTTGGTTGACATCCCTAAAGGTGCGAAGGTTATACCTTATGCTGTGGATATGGACAGGATAAAGGCTCATGCAAATGATTTTGATGGTCTTATGGCATATAGAAGCGAAAACAATCTTCCTCCTGTATCAATAGTTAATGATTATAGCGAACTGGAGAAAAAGATAGGGCATCTGGAAAAATCACAGCAGATAGGATTTGCAAAATTAGCCAAGGCGATAAGAGAAAACAATTATCAGCAATTTTCAAAAAGTATCTGATTATGAGGTATACAAGTGACATATATGAACTTCCCTTGTCCGTTTTTATAGAGATTTATACCAATGATAGCAATACTATTGAATTTGACGATGAGGACAAAGGGGCTGCATCGGCAAAAATTATCAATGACTATATAGAAATTGTCGGGAGCAAACAGTTGTTCTCTGAGATATTGAATTGTAATGAGCGTATGAATCTTGCAATGACCGTGGAGTGCATGAAGGCATGTGAGAACATGATGAAGTTGAAAATGTATGATGAGGTGCGTGATATTCTGATGAAGATAGGTTATTCGTGTAAAAAAGGTGATGTAATGGCTATGAATGCTAGAATATCCGCATTAAATTCCCGTGCACAATATGATTTGGATAAGATAAGTAAGGAAAAGAATGAGGAACTGAAGGAGAAGCCTACAAAACGTGGATTTATAAATGAAGTTGTCGCTATTGGGAAGTATAATAAGATGTATATCAATCCGAAAGAATGGACCGCCGGATCTTATGCCTGTCTTGTAAGGCAGACATGTGACGAAATCGATGGGTTGAATCGTAAAAAGAAATAATTATGTATTATCGATGTGAGTTACTTATAAATGGTCTGAAGTACAGGGTTACTGATGATCTTGAGAATTGGGACGAGGTGAAGGCTAGTTTCAAGAGAAATGACTATGACGGTGTTATCCGTACATTTTCCAACAAATTTTCTTTTGCTGGGGATGCTAGAAAATTGCTGTTAAAACAATATGATGAAGATTATTTGAATGCTTCTGCCTCAATAATAATAAGTACAAGAAATAACAGTTGGTTGTATAATGAACGGTTTAGTTGCGCTCTCAATTTTTCTACATTACAGGATAATGGTCGTATCTTACAGATAAATGCCGTGGATGATAGCGTGGCGTCCATGATAAAGTCAAAAAAAGGAACTCAATATGAATATTCGGTCGAAGAGGTGAAAAGCCCCATTCCTCTTGTTTATGACGGACTTGAACTTTCAGAATCAGCAAAATGGATTCCTACAGGTGATACATTGGAAGACGATGACACTCTTATTAATGTTTATTTCAGCAAGAAAATGTCACCAATGCCAATATATATAACTGCCAGTGATTCCTTAATAAAGGGGTCTCTTGAATTTAATGATCAAACAGTAGGTGGTGATGATGTATATTCGATAAAGGCTCTGAAATCAATTAGGATAAATATAGAGTTTAATATTGATATGTTTGTGTTTAGGGAATATCAGTCTGGTGCTTTGGGATATGATGTAAGAGGTGTGAGGCTCCAGATTATGAAGATAAGTAATGATATTGATAGTAATGGGGAAGCGGTGACTACGGAAACGGTGATAGGAAGTCTTGAACTTACGACAGAATCAGAAACGCCAGTGGAAAAGAAGGTTTCGGAATCGTACAATATAAGTCTTTTGCATAATGATAAAATAATAGTGAGAGCTATGTATGTCAATGAGAAAGAAGAGATTGTACCTGTATTGCCGGATTTGCCATACAAAGTCTCAACATCAAGTTATTTTAAAGCATCATGGAAAAATCGAATAAACCCTGTTGAGATGGATGTTATAAAGCCCGATACATTGCTGAACAGACTGCTTAAAAGTATTAATGGAGAGAAAGATGGTTTGACTGGAGTGATTGAGGGGACAGGAGATAGAAGGCTTGATAATTGTATGCTCTTGGCGGCTGAATCAGCCCGTAAGATTCCTGGAGCCAAAATATATACATCCTTCACCAAATTTGCAAACTGGATGAGTTATGTGTTTGGTTATGCTTACGACATATCCGGGAATACAGTAACTTTCCGGCATAGAAGCAAATACTTCTCGGATGATGTTGTCAAAAGGATAGATGATTTATCTGATTATGAGATGAAGGTTAATTCTGCATTGGTGTATTCTCGCATACGGATAGGCTTTGACAAGCAGGATTACGATACGGCTAATGGAAAGGACGAGTTCCGTTTTACGAATGAATATACCACAGGCGTGACCATAACGGACAATAGCCTTGAAATGATATCTCCATACCGTGCGGACGCATACGGCATAGAGTTCCTTGCTGACAAGATAGGTGAAGATACTACAGACAACGAAAGTGACACTGATTTATTTATGGTAGGGGTGAAATCTGATTCATCTGGACTTAAGTATATATTGAACAGAGATTATCTTATGGGGGGCGTTCTCAGCCCTGACACAATGTTCAATGCCATGTTTTCCCCTTCTTCTATGGTTTTGGCCAATGAAGCATACATCGGCTCATCTGTTGAGATGCTTACTTTTGCGTCATCAGATGGTAATAGTGATGTGGGTATTGATGGAATGGGGGAAAGTAGGGATATAATTCTTTCAAAAAGGATGTTTACTGTGGCGGAGGTGGAATTTGAGACTTCGGATGTGGAACTCCCGGAAGATCTTACAGGAATTGTTGAACTGGAATACCAAGGCAAAGTTGTACAGGGATATTATCAGCAGGCTGATTACAATTTTACAAAATCACAAAGTTCAAAGGTAACTTTGATCGTGAAAAATTTAAATTCGTTATAAAGATTCAAATTTTAATTGTTATATTTGCAATGAAAGCTTGTGAAGTCACAAGTTACTAGAAACTTACGAAAAGACTATGATATCAATCGGAGATGTTTGTCCGTTATTCTTTAAACCGCTGAAATATAAATATTCAAATGCAGGATGTTTCAGACAAGTATTTTCTGTGTCAGACAACATCCTGCTGCAAATATTTTGTGATAACGGCGAAAAACCTTCAGCTTATTTGAATGATAAGATCGGCAATATTTCCTCCAAGATAACACTGCTCACTTATGATGTAAATGAAAGTATTAAGATGTATTATGCCTCATTATCTCCTTCGGAGGGGATATATACAGTAACTATAGCCGATAAAGAATGTGAGGAGTTCTGCGTGTGTGAGAATATAGGTGATTCTATTCTGATCGAATATTCCCATAAAGATAATAATTCTGCGTTTGATAATATATTCTGGATTGATGAGGTCCGGCAGATGTTCCAGTTCAGAATAATAGGAGGATTCAAGCCGGATGGGGTGGAGTTGAAAGTTGAAAACGAACAGTTTGTGAATCAGAAGCAGGAGATAATAGAAATGTATTCTCTCCCCTATAAAACATTTGATTTTGTTTTCGGGACAAGTTGTGGCGTTCCGTATTATATAGCGGAGTTTATAAATAAGGTACTTTGCCTTTCTCACGTCAGCATAAACGGTAATTTGTTTGTACGGGAAGGGGATTCTGTCCCGGAAAAGATTGATACAATAGGTAAGAAACAGATGTTTATATATAAAGTGACTTTACGCCCTAGAGAAAACGATATTGCTGGGATCGGAGGCAAAACTGAGATCGCAACTTCTTCTTCAGAAATCGCGTTTTTACTAACTAATCCCGAAGAGGACGATGTGTTGAAATATAAGAAGGCGAAAGCTGCTTTTGTTAATGAAAATTACGTGTAATCATGGCTAGAAATCGTCCTATAAAGATATTGTGGTACGGTTCGGAAACGGATGATGAAGGGAATCCGATTATACCGAAAATATCCCCGTCATTTGAAAAGCGACTGGAAGGGTTGAATGAGGGAGAGATATACATACATAATGATGATAAGAATCCTTCTATTTACATAAGAACCAATAAAGACAGGGTTGTTGCCATATCGGGAGGTGTAAATATAAGTGAATTGGCTAAATATTTTTTGCGCAAAGACAAGGAGGATTCTACAAATTTTCTTTTATCATTATTGGGCGGAACTGTCATTAAGAAATATGCCAAGTTCGGTGATTTCGTTACTGGTGTAGATGGCGGTTTTATTAATGAGAAGGGCGATATTGAAATGGGAAGCGGAGTTTTCCGAAAACGTCTGTTTGTACCTGAAATAGCCTATAACCGTACAACCTATTTCAAAGGACGTATGGTAAACTCCCCCGGTGGTGGTTGTACCGTATTGTCATACGTGGATAACGGCGATGGAACCTACACCATCACTCCCGATCTGACGGATGCGGACGGATTGAGCCAGTTTGTTGATGATATCCTTACCACCTATTTTGTGACTAAGAATAGCGAAGGCAAGCTGAACGGCTTTGAAGAAATGAAATTCCGGGTGACTGCCGCAGATTATACAGCCAAGAAGTTTACTGTCATTCCCCGTCCGGGGCATTCTGACTGGAAACCTGCCGAGCAGATGGTATTGGCACAAACAGGTAACTTTACGGATCCGGAACGTCAGACTTATATACTTATTGATTCCGTCAACGGAAACAACTGTATTACATTCTTTGACAATGCCAACACTTGGGACCCGGAGCCGGCACAGATGCCTGCGTGGTTCGGCAAGAAAAAAGGCATGACTGTAGCCGGTATTAATGCGGACAATTACTCAGCCGTTCTTCAGAACATCATCATGACCGGGCTTATCTTTCAAGTTGATGAGATCACCGGACAGACAGTGCGTGTACCCTTGGACAAGGGTGAATGGGTTGCAGGGAAGTACGCCTACTATGACCGGGTGTCACATAACGGGGCTTTGTGGTTGTGTGTTGATGATAATGGAACAACAACAGAACCGTCAGATGATAATCCGGCATGGCTGAAACAAGTGGCGGAAGGGCAAAAGGGTGATCCGGGACTGTCTGTAATAGGTGGCGGTCATTGGGAATCCTCTAAGACCCCATACGAGGTCAATACCATGGTCACTTTGGCGGGCTGTGTTTTTATCTCCAAGGTGGAAACCTCCAATCCTCCCATCAGAATATTGCGTATCAAAGGTGGCAATTTCTTAAGAAAGAAGGACGGTGGTTATTATCTTGCCGGGAAACCTGCGGACTGGGAGGTTAACGAAGACTGGGATATGCTGCTTGACGGGCGTGAACTGAAAGGTGAGAGTATCACTTTCCTTGGTGAATTTGCCACGGCTCCTGCCAATCCGAAAAACGGTGATTCATACCGTAACACGACTGACCGTGCTACCTACATCTATCAGGACGGAAGATGGCAGCTTATGATATCGGACGGAAAAGACGGTAAGGACTATGAGTATATATACACAAGAGGCAATATCATAGATAATCCTCCTGAAAAGCCTGACAGCCAGCAGAAGGATGATTATATCCCCGAAGGCTGGACGGATGATTTTGTTGGCGTGGACGCAGACCATCAGGTTGAATGGGGCTGCAAGCGTTTCAAGGAAAACGGTGTATGGTCAGAGTTCAGCACTCCTGCCGTGGTGCATCGCTGGAGTAAGGACGGAGAGAATGCCATCATGGCGGACTTCGATAACGAGATGGTCAATGCAGCCCTTACTTCAGACGGGAAGGTCGTATCCTCACAGACTTGGAATACAACTGTCAGTATGTGGTATGGAACGGAGAAGCTCACGCTTGACAGCATCACCTGTACACCTGACACAAATCTTCTGTGTGCGACAGACAAGAATACGGGAGTAGTGACAATATCGGTATCTGCCGGAGCTACTCTTGCTGCGACAAACACGGTGAAGATCACAATCAGGGCTACAAAGAACGGGCAGCAGTATTCCCGTGATCTGACATTCACAGTAGCTGGTGTGCGTGGGGGAGCGAATGGTGCGGATGCCATTCTATACAGCATTGTCGTTTCCGCCACTTCTGTAAGCAAGGACAAGAACGGGAACTACAGCGTGTCTTCCGTATCATGTTACAGGCAGAAGTCAGTGGGAGGCGTAATATCCACCACAACAGACGGTACATTGAAATACAGCATAGACGGTGGAGCAGAAGCTACCATAAACAACAATACAGCCATATCAAGCGGAAACTTTACGAAGACATTGAAGTTTATCTTTTACGTGAATGACCAGATAGTGGATGTTGAAACCGTTCCCATGCTTTCTGACGGTAAGGACGGTGCTGACGGTGAGAGCATCACAGCCGCAGGTCATTGGGAATCCGCCAATACCCCGTATGCCAAGAACAGTACAGTATCGTTTGCCGGAGGATCTTACTTAAGCAAGGTTCAAACATCCAATCCGCCACTTCCGCTTCTTCGCGTGAGAGGTGGACGTTATCTAAGGAAGAAGGATGGCGGTTACATACTTTCCGGGAAGAGATCGGACAAGGCTGTCAACTCCGACTGGCAGGAAATGACTTCCGGTGTCGAACCGTCCGCTTCGTACTGGCTTGACAGCCCGGTAAGCACGATAAACTTCACGTCAACAGGCACACCGTCACCGTCAGCGTTTGTCGTTACCATGAAACAGAATGTAGGCGGCAATGTGAGCGATACGAACAGGTTCTATCTTGTCGCACGGAAATATAACGGAAGCTGGCTGGCTCATGTAGGTGCTACCCTAAGCAATCAGATATCCGTTCCAGCGACAGCCGGATACACCCAGTTTGCCGTCCGGGCTTATCAATCCGCATCGGACGCGAACGCATGGAATAATAATTTTGTCGCTGAAAAAGGGGTGGGTGTAGCTAATGATGGTGCCATAGGAGCAACAGGAGCAACAGGGGCGTTTCCCCGTGACAGAGGTGTATTCGCATCAGGACAGACTTATGTCTGGAATGCGGATTACCGGGATAAGGTCATATATCTGATAGGGGGAGTTTATTATAATTTCCTTGTAAAGAATTACGGTGCTTCCGTTACCGTTGCACCCACATCAGCCAACGGGGATTCGAACTGGGAAGCCATGCAGAAGTTTGTGAATATCGCTACTGACACCCTGTTTGCCGATGGTGCGAATGTAGCCGGCTTCATGTTCAAAAACAATGTGCTTAAATCCCACAACGATGAAGGTGAAACTCTTCTTATCAATGGCGTAACCGGGTATTTCAAATGTAAGAATGCAGAGATTACAGGAACAATCACAGCGGATAAAGGACGTATCGGTCCGTTCTCCATCGCTTCGGGAGTATTGTCCTCAAAGATCCTTTATGAAAATGAAACAAATAAATACGTCGGTTTCAACCTGTCTGCCGGACAAATTGAGTTTTATAACGAAAGGACATTTGCAAACGTAAGAATCGGGGGAAACACGAAGTTTGTCACCATTGAAGGGATTAAGTATGATGCTGGAATTGACATACAGAGTCCAAATGTCATGATCGGGATGCACATCAAGACCCTGAGCATTCCTCTGTTCGTGGAGGGGGGTAACATTTTCCTTCATCCGAACAATGACAGTTATGTGTCTCTTCATGGCATAGTGGGCAACTGGAGGAACATATCCGTCAGCACTCCCCTGAATAACAATGATGATAATGTGATGTTTATTAATACGGACAATATAGAAGTGACACTTCCTCCGGATGTTCCGGGACATACTATATACTTCAAACGTATGAGCGGCGGAGTAAGATTGACAGGAGGACGGATCCTGCCTGCTCCCGGAGGACAGGAGGTGTCTTATTTTGATTTGGATTTTGCATCCGGCTTCATTAAGTGTATGGGTAATTATTGGGTTATGTTTTATTGCGGATAATTTAAATATAAAGTATGAGAATAAATTTTGCACAATTCCCTATTTATGATGGGATTAAAAAAGAAAAGCTTATAGCCAGTAACATCACTGAGGCCTTCGGTGACTGGATATATAAGAACGTAGCGGGTTTGAAGGCGCATCTCCTTGCGGAGAAAATCTTCAAGTCGACTGTAGATGGTGTGGAACTTGACGAAGAGGAGGTGGATATCATAAGACGTTCTACCCCTATGTTGTCCGGCTTGCTGGCCGATTCATTGAATGATTATCTGGATAAAAAGAAGGAGGAACAACATGAAGATTGAGAATTTGGAACGCGCCAGCCGAATCAATGACGAACTGGCGAAACTGAAGCTGGCGAAAAATACATTGAATAACGGAGGCTATGTCCGTATCTACAGCAGTGCCCGGTCAAGTGCCGGATGTGTGGAACTGGATATAGCAAACTTCAATGACGAGGTGAATACGTGTATAGACAACCATATTACAAAACTAGAATACGAAATAGAAACGCTATGATGAAAGAATTATGGCAATTAATCAAGATGCTGTTCTCAAGCAAGCCGGGTGATTTTGATACTCCTGAGCTGCTTCCCATGAAGCATTATCCTTTCAAGGGATACCGTTTCATGATGTGGTGCGGACGGATGATATACCGTGCCGAGAACAAGGAGAACATAGATAGGTATATGCAGACCTATGCGGGTAAGGAAAGCCTGACGCACGAAACCATACACCTGCGTCAGGCACAGGTTATCGGCTCATGGGTAAAATACTATTGGCGGTATTTTGTCGAGTGGATCAAGGGAAACCCTATCTGCCATCCTGCGAGTTCAGCGTATTATACCATTCCGTATGAAATGGAGGCGTATGCCAACGAAGGCAATCCGGATTATCCCGTGAACTATAACGGGAACAACCTTTCCCGGTACAAGATAAAAGGTGGCAGGAAGAAGCTGTACAAATCGGTTGGCGGCACTTCTAAAGCGTGGAAAACTTATATAAGAACTTTATAAAATTGAATATTATGAGTAATTTGAATTTTGAAAATATAGTTGGCTTCAAGGCTGTAGATAAAGACGGTAACGAGCAGAATGTGACAGTAGATGAAATGGTGGACATGGTTTCCACAAGAATGGTTATGGCTTTGTCAGAAACTTCAACATTTGCTGCCGCTGCGGCAACAGGAAATGATGTGTATGAGAATGAACTTCCGACAGTGACGGATGCCGCAAATGTAAGAGTTTTACAAAGTAGCGGAGATGCGGCAAAAATGACGATGCAGTCGCTTGCATCAAAACTGGGAGAACTGATTGGGAATGCAACATCAAATAAAAGTGGGTTGATGAGTTCAGGTATGGTACCTTTAGAATTATCTAAAGATAATAATCAATATTGTAAGATTAGTGTATTTATGCCAAATGCCGGATCAATAAATGAGTCTGTAATTAGTGTTACAAATGTTGGTGGAGACTCGTTCTCTGTCGCAGTGTCTATGATTAGATGGAATGCAAATAAAGTCTTTTGCAAATTGATAAACGGGACCAAAATTAGTAACATTAATATGTATTATACAGTTGATACAGATAGATTTTGCTTTTACATAAAAGCTAATTGGTATGCGAAAATAGTAGTGTCACGATTAGGTCTTGTGAACACGAGCAAAATAGAATCAATCAATGCTATCCCTAGTGAGGCGATTGAAGTACCAATATATTGACGTGACAAAAGATATAGCACTGACCTGGGAGAACTTTTGCCTGTAGCAAGTTCTGGGAAAAGCGGGTTGATGAGCGGTAATATTATGCGGAATAGATTGCAAAGCATTTCGTTTGGTAGTGGACGAGTCTATAAAATAGGCCATTTACAAGCAAACTACGTTGGGATAATATTCCGTGGTGCTGACATCATACGTGGCAAGATAATAGACTTTTGCATATTTAAGACATTATCCGGCGAAGTCAAAGCAGCGGGTACTAAAGAAAGTTGGATAAATCTCAAAGTTGACTCGAACAAATATGTGTACATAATGGTGCCAAACGCTAATATCTATTATGCGTCGATTGAATCGTACACTAATTATGTTCTTGATTCATCGATATCAGAGGTAGATTCATTTCCGTCTGATGCTGTTGACATTCCTTTTACATAAATTTCCACCATACTTTCGATCTGGGAGAACTGTTGGAAAATAGATTGGTAAAATGTAAGGAAATGAATATTGGAGCAAATGAGATAATAGATACTGGTGTGAATACAGGATTAATACGTTTTAAAATTAATGCAACATCTGCATCATGTGTGTTTTTTTGCAATTCAGGATCATCTAATATAATGCTAATAACACAGAATATCGATAATTATTTTACAACCAATAAATCTTCTAATAGTGGGAAAATAGCTCTTTATAAAGAGTCTGACAACGGTAACATTTTAATAAAGAATCTAACAGCCATTAACTATGGAACTTTTGTGTTTTATTACATATAAGATCTCAGATAACTACTTCTGACATGATTAAAAAACGGGTGGTCCGGTACAAACCGGTGCCACCCGATCCTGATATGCACAACGCCATGTGCGGTGCAAAGGTAATAAATTTCATCTAATTCCGGTCAGTCGTTCCAATTTTTGCCCAAGGTGTCCACATCTCATTATTCCAATTATTCCTTATGTAGTAATCATTTACTTTTAAATTGCATCCTATTTGAACTATTAAAATTCCGCAATTAAAAACAATAAGTCCACCATAAGAAAAAGGCAAGCTACCTTTTGCACCATCGAGATGATAAGTTCCTGATTTTCTATATGTATCGAAATCTGTTTCACCACTTATCTTTCCTATAAACATGAATGGGAACAGCTTCAAATTATTCATGAGTCCCCCCAGAAGCAATCATTTGCATATATTTTTGACAAATGTTAGTCCATCAACACTATCAATCACATCTGTTGAGATTTCAGTTCCTCTTATATAAAGTCCACCATCTTTCATTCCTGTTATTCCATCGCCAATCAACAAATAAAGGTCATTCCCTTTTCTATAAAGATTAAGTCCACCATCAAGATCACCATACGCATCCTTTTTAGAGGTAAAAACATATACAATTCCATCGGCTGCACTAGTTATGTATATATCTGTTTTCAGATACCCATTTACATTGCCAACGTACACAACTTCGATAAAAACAGGATTATACGGCTTTACGCTAGATATTTTTATATACTTATTTTTAATAATTGAAACAGCCATATAAAATCCAATCATTTTAGCCATAACAGCAGACGTTAAACCTTTAGTTCCCGTGTTCGCCACAGGTATCAGTTCTCCCAGAAGTGGATTAATCAGGTGTAGGTGTAATTATTTCACCTGTAATATTGGAAAAATCAGAAAAGTCTATTGTTGAGAAATTCGGTCTTGTTCTTCTAACTAATGATACCTTATACGAGATGGAAGAATCATCCGACTTAGGTAACACATACAATTTACTATTTGCATATTTAAAATCGCACCAATGCGTCCCCATATATTTTATTTCTATGTTTTTAGATCCAGTAGGTGTTGACATCACTCTATAAAATGCAGTATTAGCTCCCGAATAGACATATATTTCTATCAACGAAGAAGAAGTATATAAACCATTAGAATCAGCTTTATAGTCAATAATCAGACCTTTTCCTCTTTCTATATCAGTTACTACAAATATTTTACTCATTAATCCATTCTTATTAGCCGTAGCTGTACCAATCAGTTCTCCCAGCTCTGATTTTTAGCATGAATTGTATAATTATTATTCAACAACAACTTCAATTGCATCTTCCGGCAATGTTGCAATCACAGGAGTAGTTCTAAAACTGGTAACTGGCTGTATTGATAAATTCATTGGACCTTCCGAATTATTTTCCAAATAAATACTTATAGTCTTGTCGTCACTTATTGTAACATAAAATTTCTGTGATGATAAATTGGACAATGCTATAACTTTATATGTCGCTTTGCTAGAATCATTAGATAACAATATGTGATATGATGCTATTCCTCTCCATGGATGCCAAACGACAACATTATATACAACGCTATATTCAGAAGTAGATAATAGGCATACTTGACCAGCATTTAAAGCACGACTAGGGCTAGTAAATACCTGTCCGGCAGGCATTAATCCATCCTTATTAGCCGTAGCCGTACCAATCAGTTCTCCCAGAAGCATTTTTTGTGGTTTATTTTGTAAATACAGAAGATTCTTTTAACTTTAAAAACAAAAAGTTGAATATGTTAGAGAAGATCAGATACCGTTTGGTTTATAACCGACAAAACAAGTTAAATCGACAAGGGACAGCCCTAGTCCAAATAGAAGCCTATTTGAATCAGAGAAAGGTATATTTTAAAACCAATGTTTATCTAAAGCCGGAGTGTTGGAGTAAGGATGGCGCTCAAGTAATTAACCATCCGCAATCGAATGAGCTTAACGCAATGCTATATGAGAAAATACTGGAGTTGCAGGCTATAGAACTTAGCTATTGGAAAAGAGGACTTGAATCAAACCTTTCCACGTTAAAGGAGGCTGTAAAAAAGGGAATTAAACCAGTTGTGTCGTTTTTAAAATTTGCAATACAAACGATAGAGAATTCAGATAGGAAACCGGGAACCAAAGATAATATGCTGGGTACGGTAGCCACTTTGAAGGAATTTCGGAACGTGATAGAGTTTACCGATATAAACTATACGTTTCTAAAGGAGTTTGACGCATTTCTGCGCAACAAAGGATTGAAGGTAAACACGGTAGGAAAACACATGAGAATACTGCGTACCTTGGTTAACGAAGCAATAAACGAAGGTTATATATTACAGGAGGCATACCCTTTCCGTAAGTTCAAGATCAAGAAAGAGAAGAAGGAACATAACTTCTTGATGCCCGCAGACTTGGAGAAACTGGAGAATCTTGAACTGCCGGACAGGAAGAACAACAGCCGGCACATACTGGACGCATTTCTCTTCTGCTGCTATTGCGGATTGAGATTCTCTGATTTCAAGCAATTGACTTATAAAAATCTCGTAACAGTTGACGGAAAGGAATGGCTAGTTATGAATAGCATCAAAACAGGCGTAAAACTCAATATTCCGCTATATCTGCTGTTTAACGGAAAGGCACTGGGCATAATGCGGAAGTACGACAGCATCGAACAACTGGCTGCATTAGGTTGCAATTCGGACACTAATCGGACATTGCAGAAATTGGGAAGGATGGCGCATATCAGCAAGAAATTTACCTACCATACAAGTCGTCATACTTGTGCTACTCTGTTAGTACATCAAGGTGTTCCAATTACGACAGTACAACGAATATTGGGACATACATCTGTTAGAACAACTCAGATATATTCAGATGTTTTTGCTGAAACGTTGATTAAAGACTTAACATTGGCTAATGAGAAGAGTAGCCTGAAGAATATGGAAATTGTAAAACGAAATCGAAAGAAAGCAAATAACAACACGGAAAAAGTTCCATTGGCGATAGAATAACATAAAGTTTATCTGTTTTATACTCGTACTTATGACCTTAGAAATTAACAAATATCATTTGTAAAAAAAGCGGTTTCAGTTACCTGATTCCGCCCTTATCCTAAGGTGCAACTTTTTGAATTAATGAGCAACAAATTATAAATGTTATAAAACATATTAATTATGGCAAGAAGACGATCTATTACCCTAGACCAAGAGTCTAGGGTATTATCCTTGTACAAAGCAGGGATGGCTATTAAGGAGATAATGAAGAAAACAGATATAAGGTCTGAGCAAACGATATATAGGATATTGGACAGCAATGGTGTGCCCCGAAGACCGAAGGTTAATGGTGTGAAAAGAATACTTGTTATGATAGAAGAGGACGTGGCATCTATATTGGATAAGGAGCAATCGGTATCATTATATGTCAATGAGGCTATAAGATACTATCACGGTAACCGGCATTAATTGTCGGTTATTTTTTTATTAAAACTATATTTAAAATCACGTTTTGAATCGTGTTGTTTAGATAAATTAAAGTCATATCATTTCGCAATACCCTAAAAATACCCACGAGAAAAAAAATATTAAAAATATACCAATACTTTTTGTATAACACCCGATGTTTTTTTATCAAAGCTTTGATATATCTTAAAAATATACCAATTATATATTATATTTTTTCGACACGTAATAAGCCAAGGAGGCGACAGAATAAATTGCAGCGCAATCATCTGAACCATTATAATCCAATATCCCATCCATAAACTCATTGTATTGCGGGATCTCATCATAGTCTGCACGAAACATCACATTATTTTTGATAAAATCCAGAAAAGCAGATACCCTAGCATCTGTTCCCATATTTTTATGCATAATTCTGACATCATATCTATCCCTTAAGCCCCGTGCTATGGGGAAATAATTTTTCTCACTTTCAAACAACACTTCCACAGGAGATATGCCCTCTAAAAATGACAGGAGAACAGTCTCATCAAATGATCCTGTATATGTCACATTATCTATATATATTCCCTCATTTACATAGCACGAAACGATAATGAACTTTCCGGCATATTCGGGAAGAACATATACAAGTCTTGTCCCCTGAATATTTTTAGACATATCAAAATATCTCATATCTTTATTTTCCTGTTTAATTTTACTTCGTTTCCTTTTCAAAGAGAAACGAGTATATTCATCCTTGAATACCCATACAGTAATATATCGCAGACAATCCACCAAGTGACCGTATCTCTCATAAGACTGTCCTGTAATCTTATCCTTTACTCTTTTTTTCAGCACCCCTCCATTAACGTCCTTCTTGGCATTGTTATAATCGACTATCGAGTTTTTACATCCATCATCTACCGAAAATGACATACCCGAGCCTCCATCGAGCATGTAGTTTACAAATTCACCTGACATCGGTACGGACGGGTTAGAAGCCGGTATCCTCTCCTCAACATGGTAATCGCTTTCCAGCCCTTCTACGAACTTATCAAGAAACGATCTCTTCTCTTCGTCTATAGTGTTCCCGTTTTTTGTCGAAGCATCTCCGTACAGATACAGCATATCATTATACCTTATTGATTTCAGGTAATCTACCGCCATTTTTGAAGCCTGTGTTACCGTGTTGAACGGATCACTGGCGCATATCTCGTTAAACTGCCTTATACTACTTCCATCCACCTGGAAAAATGATATTGAAATATAAGGGAGCACATTGTTATCAATTGATATATGAACCGGCATCCCTTTAATGTAGTGTGTCGTTTTTATGTGTTTGTTTGAATCAAATGCATACAGGAACTCTCCTCCTGTCTTAATGCTTCCCCATTCTCCCAATGCGTATACCCTGTAGTAATTATAATCATGATCCTTGTACCATTGGTAATTAGATATCGTCTGTCTGTCATAGTATCCATACTTCCCGTCCGGAGAACCTACTACCCAGAAGTTGTTCTTATACGAAGAATGCAGCTCTACCGTATCCGATGGATATCTTTCCATTTTTCCCGTACGCTCATTAGCTATCATTCTAGATTTATTATATCTCTTTCCTAATATCCGGCTATAATCCTTAGGTAATAAACTCCTTTTTATCGGATATCTTACTTTCCCGTACAAATCATTCGGATGCTCATCCCACTCGTATGTATCAAGGATCTTGGTTTTTATCCACGAGTCCTCTGATACTGGATTAAAGTTGCATATAATCTGTAGGCCCTCCTTTCCTCGTAGGCGGAAACGTATTTGTGTGAAATCCTCATATTCAAACTCAGTGGCCTCTTCCATCACTATCCAGCGATATCCTGTGATAGACTTTATCTTCTCGGGATCGTCCAATCCTGTAAAATCGATTTTGCAACCATTTATACAGGTTATATTATTTTCCTTTGGAGCGAAAAACTGACTCAATTGAAGAGCTTTCATTTGGGTCTTAAACTCTTCATATACCGTATTCTTAAGACTGGCTCCAACTTTTCTCACAACGAGAGCCGAACCCTCTCCGGAGAATACAGACAACAACACGGATTGTGTCGTAGATACAGATTTCCCTGATGAGGAACCACCTCTGTTTATAATATACCGGATATCCTTGTCATGCATCGCCTCACGGATATGCCAAAACAGGGGATTAAACAATTTATACGAGAACACCATCTCTATCATTGCTCGTCCCCAATTATCATGCGCACATTGGTACTGACATCACTTTTTACTGGAGCATCCCATCCAAGCATCTTGCTTATCTGTGTAATGGCGGCTATTTTGCTATATAGCCGTATCTCTACTCCATATTGAGTATTCTTAATCGATTGGATGCAACATCGGACTGGTTTTGGTATATCATTAAGAGAACGGACAATAAACGTATCTTTACTTTTTAATTGAAGATCTATAGGGTCTACATTTACCACATTTGTAAGAAAACGCAATGCATCTTCCTTCTTCATGTCAGACTTTTTTAAGATATCAGCCTGCAATTCATTTACACGGGATGCGACAGATGGATTTCTCAGCAATTCAAATGCACGCTTACTAACGACCCCATCCTTCCATCCAATACTATTAGGGTAAGCTTTCCGATATGCATCTGTAGCATTACCTGTTTCTATATAATAATGACAGAAATTTTCTCTATTTGCTACGAGTTTTTTTCCCATAAAAGTCTTTTCGTCCGAAGAACGTACCGTGCTCCTTTACACGGAAACATTATAATTCAAAGTTACAAAAAATCTGAATAAAAACAAAACTTGTCATTTAATTCATTTTCTTAAAAGTTCTTTATCATGTAAACCGTGATCACAAGCTGTCTTATAAGCTCGATCCCGTAGTTCGTTCAAATTAATATTATTCATTGTCTATTTTTTTATAATCCTTACATCCATTACGATAAAAACCACCATCATATAAATCACTGTAACCATGGTTCACTTTAAACCGAAGAGGATGGTTTAGCGCACAAAGATCACTATAGTGCTGTTTAGCTGATTCTTCAATTACTTTCTCCATCTCATCATCATCTAATACCCTTTCGTCCGGTTTAAAATTCTTGCATGTATCACAGTAACGGATAGGTTTACGTTCTCCTTTTTTCCCTGAAGGCTTTTTAAACCCTTTTAGCCAACAGCTTTCGTCTTTGATAGGGCAACATCTACAGTAATCATCAATATCGTAAAATTGACAGTAACCGTCACAGAACCATTCTCGAAACTCTGTAAGCATTTTCTCTTTTATAAGTTCTTCCTTCATTTCCTTATTCCTAATTTAATTTCTTCATCCTTGATTATTTTCCCAATCTTATCGGCTTCCTCATATCGTTCCTCCCTTATCAACTTTCTTTGCAGCTCCGAGAGCTGGTTAAGGAAAACAATATCGTTACGATCTGACACACGACGGACATATCTTTCTATATCATCCAGCTTATTCTCCATGCGTATATGCCACTTGCTTACCAAAATTAAAGTAAATGCTAGAGCACAAACATTTAATGAGGCAAGGATGAATTTAAATATTGATTCTGCTATTTCCATAATCATATAAGTTTTAATGCTTCCTGTAAACCTGCTTCAAGTGCTTCCTCGTAGCTATCCCATTCCTCTCCATCATTTGTTCCTTTATAAACAGAACTAGCCATATGAGTTCCATTGTCAGCTTTAGATATTTCGTATCCATAGCCACAAGCACAGTTATATACACATATATGAATATTTTTGGTTTCACGTAACCACTTCTGGGCAACGGATTGCGGAGGAAATTCTATATCTGTAAACATCCCTTTCTCTTTCAGCATCTTTGCTGTTTCTAATGTTACAAGTTCTTCGGTCATAATTTTATTCTCCTTTCAATTTCTTTATTAGCGCATCAGCGAAACCAAGGCTCCATTCTACTGTCATATTTAAACTAGCATTCATTACCTGTTCATGTGAATTGCTGCAAAATCCTTGCATGGCAGCTTTCGCCAATTCGTATCTACGCTGTTCCCAGTCGATAGCTGAAAAATCAAGTTCGCATTCCTTGAATACCATGTTATCACATACATATAAATAATCTCTGCTATGTTGAGAGTTGATGTTTAATTGGGGAGTTACATCCACCAAAACCCCTGTTGATTTTACTCTTGCTTTCATATTTAATATTCTGATTTAATAATAGTACCAAATGAACGATACCTATGCCAAACAATATTTCCACGTTGAATACTAGTAAGCCAATCACAAGCCTTAAATACTTGTCCTACATTATATAAAAATGGTCGTTTTTGTATTTTTCTTTTTATTCTTGCTTTCATATTTAATCGAAATACATTACTTTCTTACCTATACATACCTTGAACCTTGAAAGAGATTCACTATATTGTGTAATATTATTGGGATTATATTTGTTAACAAAACATCCAGTACGTTTATGGTATCTGACACAAGCATTTTCAGGAGATTTAGCCAATATTTCTTTCTCATCGCTAAAACTAAAAAATAAACTATCTCTATATGATACCTTATACCACTTAACTTGGTTTCTTATCTTTTTAAAATACTTTGCTTTCATTGTTCCTCCTTTGTTTTAAAATGTTCAATCAGTTCGTTTACGGTGGCCTTGTGATAACGTCCTGAAATAATGGTTGCATTATCCCAATTTTCATCCCAAAAGAACATAATGCCTTTGAGTTCTGTGAAATAATGATCATTACCAATAGAATCGCCATAAGAAACGCTAAGAATGGAATCTGCTATAAACCACTGCATGTAGTTACTATCATCCCTCAATGCAGCGATAGCCATGAATAGTTCTTCATTCGTTCCGCAATCAACACTTCCATATTTTTTCAAAGGATGCCCATTTCTTATCACATGATTCTTTTGGGATAGTAAAAAGAATATTCCATTATGACACATAATAAAATCATACTTATTATCATCATCTGCATAATATTTAGGCTTACCATGTGAATACCCCAATTCTTCCAGCCCTCTCCGAAGTTCCTGTGTATTTTTGCGTATAAAACACGGTGTTGTAAATCCCATAATTATTCCTCCTTATCTATCTTAATATCCGTTACTTTCCCACGACTGACAAAGCACTGGTCCATGTTTGGGTTTTCATAAGCTATATCGCAAATGATTTCTGAACTATCATCACACTCATTTTGTAATGAGCACTCATCACATATTCCAACGCACAATTCATGCAACACTCCGTCTATTATTATTCCGTTATTTATTTCCATAATCAAATACAATTTCTCATATATGTTTTCCTATCAATCATACCGTTTTCTGATTCTTCTACCAAGCCAAAGAATGTATTAGCATAACAAACATGCTCGTCTATCATTATACATATTCCATCAGACGGATAATATTCACATGAAACATTATCATCCCAATCTATATGTTTTTGTGCTTCTTTGGATATATCATCACAAGCAATCATATACTCTATGTATTTATTAGATGCTTTTCTTATTTTGTCAAATATATTTCCTTTCATGATTTTCATCTATACACCCATCATCTTTTATCCATTAATCGCTTCATTTAACTTTTCCTCAAACTCCGCAATGATACAATCTGCATCACCGCCATGTACCCAATTGTCCAATACAGACGAAAGAACTTCAACTGCCTTTCTAGATGTTTCGTCAACTGCCATATTGATCGCTTGATTCACTTCCTCTAACGTAAACATACTCATAATTATTCCTCCTTCTTTTTAAGGCTTATATCAATTGACAACCTATCGACAATTTCCTCCTTAATTATCTCCCTACACAAATTTCTTATCATTAAGAAATCACCGTTTTTCTTTATCTCGTCAGAAACCATACAACGAATCCACCTCTCTATATTAACATCGTCCCCATAGGTGTTATGGAAGATACGTTTAACTTCCTCTTTCACGATTGAAACTATTATATCCTTTATATCCTCTTTAGTCAACTTTAGTTCGTTATGGATATAGTTCTTTACTTCTCTGTATCTATATTTGCTCATAATCAATTCCTCATTTTAAAACATTCAACAACTCTTTAGCTCTCTTATAGGTGTCAAAGCCCTTTACATTCACCCATTCGTATGAAATACGTTTGTCTTTTCTGACTTGTACCCAATATATTATTATGGGAATACAACCGTTGCACCCTTCTCCTCGTATGATTCTGTACCTTTCCATATTAGTCCCCTTTCTCTTTAATTCGTTCAAGTACATCCCTGTTAGCTTCGAGTATATCATCGAAAGACGGGATGGGCATCCAATAGATGGGTTTACTATTATGGCATACCCACTTCCCGTTCATTACAAAAGCTACTTCGTAATAATATCTGCCCTCGTAATTAGTCCCAACCAAAACACTTTCTAACTCTTCTGGCAACCGTTCCTTAACGCTTATCCAAGGCGATTGCTTGGACTGCCATTCGGCACCTTGTCTGAATGCCTCTTTAACTAATCTCATTTCTAAGCTATCATCGTAATGGCATTCATAACAATCTTCTGCCGCTTCACGTGCCACTTCTTCTACTGTCTGTTTCATATATCTCCTTTCCACCTATCCTAGCAGCATATACATTACTACTAGGAATAGGTAATAAATTGTTGTTTTACTCATTACTAAATTATGTATTACGTTAATTGATTTAAAATCTCTCTTCGAATAATTTCCCTTGCGCTAAATCTGAATAACCCTTTCTTTTGCTCATGAAAATCCGCAATAGGTATTTCGTTGATGTAGTAATAGAAAGCTTCATAACCGTCTGCAAAGTTGCGGGCAAGAAATCCATTAGGGTGAGTGTTCATATATCTTTCAACGGCTATTATCACTCTTTGAGCATAACCGGGAAACATCTTAAACTCTAATTGCATCTGCTTGTAATTGCAGAGAGGACAGCCGACACAACCGTGACGGCTCAAATTATATGGAGCATCATAATACTTTGAATATGGTAATCCGTATTTTCGGATATAGCTCCAAACATCTTCTTCTGTCCATGTGAGGATAGGAAGAATATGCTTTGCGCCTTTCATCCATTTTCTTGTATCACACTGCTCCGGCTCATAATCTTTTCGATTTCTACTTTCGGCAGCTCTCATTCCTTCAATACTACGTTTGCCGATACCATATCTTTCTTTCAGTCTTTCACAACAGAATCGTCGGAGCCGTGAAGGAAGTCCTTTTTCTTCAACTAACTGAAAGAATGACTTTTCAGGGTGTATTATCCTCACTTGCGGATAGTGTCTCTTTATAAAGCTAATCGTGCCCGGTGGATCTACTGTGGTGTTAGCGTAGATCGCATTATACTTAATGCCTGCACGTTCAGCTAGGTCAAGTATAACTACACTATCCTTACCTCCTGAGAATCCGAGTGATAGCAGATCGTCACGTTCCATACTGCGAAGGAAGTCTATTGCTTGCTGCTCTTTCTTGTTCATTTCTAAATTAATTTTGAATTATTTTTTTATAACTACCGCCATTGTACTAATAGAAGTGCCACTCTCTTTAAACTCGCCTGCGCTGATTTCAAACACTTCTCCATGTACTTCTTTCAGCCAGTTGCGGAAATCAATACATTTCTTTTCCGAAGCAAATTTCCAGTGTTGGCTGGTTATTGCCGCAAGGGTTCCACCCTCTTCCAATCGATCATACATAAGCCTGACATGCTCTATATCCTGATTACCGGAAAACGGAGGATTTGCAATAATCTTAGTGTAACTACCTACACTGTCTTTGGTAAAGTCTTCATCAAGCAATATTACGTTGTTAAGGGTATGAAGAAATTCTCTGTTTTCCGGCATCAGCTCATAACATTCAACCATTACAGAAGGACAAGCCCGGTGGATTGCTTTTATAAGGGCGCCACGCCCGGCACTCGGCTCCAGTACCGTATCATCTTCATGTATCCCTCCGGCAAGCATAACCAGCCAGTCAGCAACATCGGCCGGAGTTTCAAAAAACTGGTAATCCTGCTGTAGGTTGCACCGTTTACCCTCTTTCAGCATGGAAAACACACGCTCCGGATTAAACGGGAATGTGAAACCCTGTATCTTCCCACCTTGCCATGAGCCGCCAGCTTCTTCTATCCACTTCTTTGCTTCGGCATAAGATTTTTTATTGAATTGAACTTGAGGAAGTTTGAGGATATTGTTCTCAAGAGTACAATGTTTCAGTATTTCTTCTACATTCCATTTTTTACCTTCGTCAGCCTGTTTCTTCTTTTCCCCAACCGGGGCGTCAGGTGCTAACAGTGAGGAAATTTTTTGAACAACCGTATTGCTCGCATTCACGAAGGTATTGACACAGGATAGCGCTTCGATCAAGAAATCGGTGTCAACATGCCCGGTATCGTCATAGATGTCTATCCCTTCGGTCATGGATGACAGTTCATTGAGCTGCGCAACACTACCATGTAACGTTTCGATTAAAATCTTTTTTTTGTTCGTCATAACTTTTCTGTAAATAAATTCTTGTTGTGTCTACACTTCCATGACCGAGAAGATCGGCCAGTTGAATAACATCTTTGTTTTTTTTCAGGAACATTTTAGCGAAAAAATGTCGGAAGGCATGCGCGTGCATCTTCTTTAAATCAATGCCGCAATGTTTCCCCCATGCTTTCAAGTGCTGGGAAAAGCCCCGCTGTGTGATCGGACCGAATCTCCCTACTGCGAAAATCCCGGTCTTACCATGTTCCTTAGCATAAGCCTTCGCTTCTTGCTGCAATTGCTTTTGGAAGAAAAAACGTCTGTACTTGTTACCCTTTCCTTTTAATGTCACTTCCCCGGATATGATGTCTTCCCACGTAAACTGCTGGAATTCCGACAGACGGGCGCCCGTTGTTCCCAAAACCTTAATAAAGAAATAGTAATCCTTATTGTTTTTTGCCTTGAGATATTCCAACAGCCGGTTATATTCCTCCTCGGTCGGCACATTGTTCACATCAAGTTTGCGCTTTATTTTGGGACGCTTCAGTTCTATAGGCTTCTTCAGCCATTTAGAGAATCTTTCGATTGCTGTAATCCGCAAACGGATGGTAGCAGGAGATAATTTTTCTTCTTCAAGACTTTTTATAAACCTCCTGCAATTATCCATGTTTACCTCATTGGCATACTCGAAATACTTCCTCATGGATGTGTAATATATATCAACTGTATGAGAAGAGTAATCATTGTTGTCAGTCAGCCATATAATGAAATCATGAAGTTGTTTCTTGTTCTTCTCCGAAATGACATCAAGTTTTTCCAAAGGTTTCACCGCCTTTTCCCTTTTTCCATATCCGATGTTGAGAAAGGATAATAGATCGCATATAGCTGAACACATTATGGAGTGACGCACCATGACATCTGCATTTTCACGCTTGTAATTCAAATAACCACGGCGGTTCACTTCTTTGGTCATCTCTAAAAAATCCGTGACATGCTTGATATATTTCCCGACAGTATCATAAGTCCTGCCTGTTGTGTATAAGTAAGAAATATAATCAGTTAATATCTTCTGCCTGTCATTATTCATAATCTTGTTTAATTAAATTATACCAATCATTGCTATCTTCAAAAAAACATCTGTATCCATTAGCCGTATGTTTGCCTCTCACTTTCCGACATATAGCACTGATCAGAGAAGGAGCCACGCCAATCATCTTACCAGCCATTTGTATCGAAGGGAATACTCCACATAATTTCTCATCCTTTATCAAAACAACGCTCTTTTTATTCATGCCTGCACCAGTCTTATGCCAAGCCCCACGTCCTTTAGACAGATTTTTTATACTTCTGGCCTTGGAACGTTTTGAATGATAAACCATTTTACGACCCTTGTTGCGAGAAACACAACCCTTTAAAAATCGTCCGGTAATAAAGTCTCTCTCAAATCGCTCAGGCGGTATATATAATTCACTCATATCTAAATTGTTTATAATTCGTCAAACTCTTTTTGTAATTCTTTTATCTTACTATCCAAAGCATACATATAGCACTGAAGGAAATTCTTACCAAAAATTTCTTCCTTTAATGGTACATCATTGTGCATTCTGTTGTATGTAAATATCAATCCACCACCATATTTTATGTTAGAATTTTCAAGTGCCATCTTATGATCTTTGTATTCCTCTATTTTATTGTTGATTTCTATTGCTTTGTTGAATTTATCTTTATCCATATTTCTCCTTTCCATCTATCCTAGCAGCATATACATTGCTATTAGGAATAGATAATAAATTGTTGTTTTACTCATTTCTTTCTTTTTTATTACATATTGCAATCTCCACACATATCCACAAGGGAATCAAATTCTTCTCGTGAGTATTCAAATCCATTGATTACGATTACCTCGTTACCATTTTGGTCAAAATAAACTCCATCATTCATTTCTGTTCGATTTTACGGTTTTCTTTTAATTCTTCTTCACTGATATGTGTATTAGAATGATCGTCAAGATTAGAAATGTATTTGTGTTATTAGGGCCACAATACAAACACATTTTGGTAAAAGGTGAATATACCCTTCCACACTTCGGACAAATCCAACCTTGCTGTCCGAACATTCCATTAAAGTTTACTTCATTCATAATTACTCGGTTATTGGTTTATCAATCGGCATCCAGTGGGTTATATCCTTATCTTCAATCCAACCATTGGAGAGTGCCCACATGCCTTTGTTATATCCTTTATCTCTCCGCAGCCATCCTATGACATAATGCCGGATGGAGTTCTTATCATAAAGAAGAACTTCCTTGTTAGGCTCCGGCAACCGTTCCTTAACACTTATCCAAAGAGATTGCTTCGACTTCCATTCTGCACCTTGAACGAAATTCATCTCTCCAAACTTTGCCAAATCTTTACCGCTCAAAGTTCTGTCAACTGTCCTATGATTAAATAGGATATTTTCACTTGCCGCTTCTTCTACTGTCTGTTTCATTTATTCCCTGTCAAATAAATTAGTTTGAACCAACGTTCCTCTCTCTGTTTTTATCTCCCCAAAACATTCCCGGTGAAAACGTTCTTCTTGTGCTTCAAAGTATTCTTCATCTATTTCAGTTGCATAGAAATCGAATCCAAGTCCATAAGCAGCTATTCTGCTGCTTCCTGAACCTAAATGACTATCAAAAATTTTGTCTCCCTCTTTGGCGTTTTTTCTTAATATTTCAGCATATAATTTCACTGGCTTCTGACAACGATGGATATTTCCACCTCGTTCTCCAATTGTACACCGGTTTAGAGTTATGATCCGAAGAGCCTTGTCAAAACTACTCCATGCCAATTCACCGTCAGACATAGTTAATCCATGTTGTCCTTTATCCCAAACAATCCAACCCATTTTGGGAGGAAGATAGGTAGTAAAGTAGTTACCACCAAAAATTATTTGATTCTTCGATACCCTGAATAGTTCCTCAAAATATTTCTTTCCGGGGGGGGACTTATCCCAATCCTTTCTTTTATATTGTTTAAAGCCTAAATGCTTCGGCATCCCACCTTTGTGCATTATGTCTATGCCATACTGGGGATCGACTATCGCTAAATCAAAGAACTTATCAGGAATCCCCTTCATGTATTCCATACAGTCCATGTTATATACTTCGCTTATCGGCATTATTTATATCCTTTCTATTCTGTTATTATTAATTTCATGTGCATTCTTGAAATCATTTTCTCTTCTTCTTTCAACTTATGATAATAATCTATAGCTTCATCTTTAGTATTGAATGTACCAACACACGAATAATGCCAAGATTCGAAAGGATCTTTGAGGATATACAAGTTGTATGAACCTAAGACCGTTTTCGCCAAATAGTAAGGATCTCGTATCATAATGTTCATTCCATTTTTATTTACTCGCATAGTCCATGAAACAGACTCATGCAGGCATATCCACCTTCCGGCTCGAACATATCAGGGGTATGTTCTTTAACGTACTCCAAAACTTCCTCTACATAAGGATATTGTTTGTTTTTACAGAATCTTTGAGGTATGTATAATGGAGGAAAGAAGGAATGTCCTACGCTTTTCTCTGCTTGAATTAGGCGTTGGCACATTTTAGGATCATTTTTGGCTATGAGTTCGATTTCTTTGTGCCGACACATGATACACGGGAAACATCCAACACGTGAGAATCCACGATAATACAATGGATTCGGTTTCTGCCCTGCATCCAGTATGCAATCTATAACTTGCTGTGCACTCCATTTGAAGATCGGTCTTAGAACAGAAGCGTCATATTGGGAACACCATTCTTTGACATCCTTACTTCGATAGTTTTCAGTTCTTCCTTTCTTATTAGGTTGGAAATACGATTTGAAATACATACATTCCTCTTCCATTGCCGCACGTGCTGTACTTTCTCCGGCTCTGATAC
>OGQK01000069.1_pt1 | contig 68604 bp, 59 predicted proteins | sample 1553221 | NCBI WGS metagenome assembly OGQK01 (sample SAMEA2579996, study PRJEB22360) | human gut metagenome | biome: human gut; feature: human-associated habitat; material: faeces | place: Denmark | collected 2008/2010 | reverse complement strand
CTAACGCATACGGTGGGACTGTTGTATTATTATGCTCCGGCGCTGATGGTGTCGGGAGTGATTACAGGACTGCTGATTGGAGTGCTGACGAAGGAAGTTTTAAAAAGAATTCCGTAAGGTATTAGTACCGGACGCGTTTGGACTGGATATATTCCACGCGGGGAGGCGCAACATTCCGCGGAGCTAACTGCTAACTGCGACTAAACATCTCAGGAGAGCCTTCGATGTTAAGTCTTCGTAAGCAGTGGATCTCCGCTCCATTAAGGGCGCGCCTTGAATGCCCCGCTTAGGAATATACCCAGCCCAAATGCTGTTGGTTGAAAAAGAGCTCCAGGCGATAGTTTTGAACTATCGTCGGGAGCTCTTCTTGCTATTCCATAAGCTATCAGTTTCTATGAATCTATCATGGACAACTTATAATTCGTTTACTATATATCCGTCTTTCATTAATTCGAATTTATCCATCAATCCACTTGTCACATACACATTTTTGTCTTCATCTACGAATACTGCTTCTGCATCATATTTCTCTAAAAGAGGTTTGGCCGCGTCCATACCCAGGACGAAGCAAGCGGTGGAGAGGCCGTCGGCCAGGTAGCCCTGGTCGCAGACGATGGTGACGGAGGTGAGACCATTCTGTACAGGATAGCCGGTCTTTGGATCCAGGATGTGGTGGTAGCGGATTCCATCTTCTATGAAGTATTTTTCGTAGTCGCCGGAGGTGGAAAGGAACTGGTTGGCGTCCAGGGTGATGGCTCCAAGATAGTCGCCTTCCGTGTCACGGGGATCGGTGAGGGCTACTTTCCAGGAGGAGCCGTCGGGCTTTTCGCCGTAGGTCATGACACTGCTGCCGCCAAGGTTCAGGATCATACCGAAGACATCTGGCTGGGTTTGCAGGTAATCCATGATCAAATCACAGCCCATGCCTTTTCCAACGGCACCAAGATCCAGGGTACAGCCATCAAGAAGAGTTACATTGTTTCCGTCCACCTGAATTTTCTCGTAGCCCACTTCGGGAAGAAGGGTGTCGATTTCGGATTGATCTGGGACATGAGGGTTCTCGCCGTCAATGTCCCACAGGCGGATAACTTTTCCAAGGGTGGGGTCAAAAGCACCGTTGGAATCTTGGGAAAGCTGGCGGATTTTCTCAAGGTCGGCGGCAAGATCATCAGAAACTTCCATGGTCTTGCCATCAGCATTGTTCAGCTGGGAAATCTGGGAATTTTCCTCTGTCCAGGAAAGGAGGGTGGTTTCCATTTCGCGGAGCTTTTCACCAATCTGGGTGTTGATGTCCTCGCCTGAGGTGTAAAGGGTTTCGGAAACTACCGTGTCCATTGCGAAATCTGCGTTGGTGTATTTTTCTACGTCAGCAGCATAAACAACTGTAGTGGTTTTTCCCAGTACTGTTGCAGAAATGACAGTGAGAAACAGGCTGCTGCAGAGAATTCCTGCCACACTTCTCTTTCTCAAATGCTTTCTCCCATTAAACATATCCAAGCAGGTAAGTGATTGACCTCTGGACTGCTTTTTATAATGTACCTTAATTAAATCGACTTCATTCTGAAATCTTACTTTACTTCTTTTTTTACTCATATCCTGTTCTTTCTGATTTTATTTTCTCTTATTTTCCAATAGCTTTCGCCCATCTTTTTCCAGCGCGTGTTCAAGAAAGAATCCTGCTTTGCAGGATTCTCCGCCTGCGGCGGGTCGCTATAAGCGACATCTTCCTTTCCGCCGCAGTGCGATCCTGCCCGGCAGGGCTTTTTATGCTATAGGGAATTCCAACGGAATTTCCTATAGCATAAAAAAGGCTCTCATCTTTCGCCTTCGGAATCCCGATCCGGATATTCTTCTTCGGGCAGATTCCCTGGCAGGCGTGGCAGCAGATACATTCTCCGGAGAGAGAGGTATCACCGTCAATGTCCAGATGAGCAGGGCAGCGTTTTTTGCAGGCTCCGCATTTCGCCGGACAGGTGCTTCTGTCACGATTGAACAGTGCAGAAGGCGCTATAGGCATTATAGCAAAAATCGCGCCCATTGGGCAGAGGAACTGGCAGAAAAATCTTTCCTGGGTACACATTCCGATCAGGATCAGAAGCAGCAGCACAATCCCCACCTTGTAGGCGGCGCCAGGAAGTCTGCCAGCGGTGAGCATGGAAAACACATCCCAGGGGCTCATGCCCTGAAGCTTGCTGTACCAGCCGGTAAGGATAGATACAAGAAGCACCAGAAGCCAGATATATTTCACCTTCTGCAAAATACGGATGGCTTTTTCTGAATATCCGTGACGGCCTTTTTTATGAAAAACCTTCTGGCGGATAAACACAGTCAGCTCATACAATGCATCCCCAAGGGAACCAAATGCGCAGGCATATCCGCAGAAATGCCGTCCGAACAGGCAGGTTACCACCAGCAGCACGGCAGTCACATCCAAAAAGGAATTCCAGCTGATTGTCTGATGTGCTGCGATTGCCTGAAAAATGGACTTCACGCCTGCGAATGCCGTGGAAAAAAGTGCCGGAGCAAAAATGAAAAACAGAAGCTGGATGCCGGCGCGGATCAGCCGGATTTTTCTCTGTCTCTTTTTCATTGATTTTCCGCCTTTCCAAGTGCATCATTTACAGCGTTGATAATTCCAGTGGAACTGAAGGTTGCGCCGGAAATGGTGTCAACGTCTGTACTCTGGGAAGCCAGAATGGTGCTGATCACGCCTTGTCCCTGGGAAAGGTATGCAGAGTCTTCGCCTGGTGCACTTACCACCTGAATGTCTGTAATCGTATCATTTTCAAGTGTAACCTGAACCTGGATGTTGCCGCCAAAGCCCTGGCCGTCTCCTGTATAGGTTCCGTTTTTATAAACAAGCTCTTCACTGTCTTCATTAGAAGAAGTGTCCTCAGCCTCTGTCTCATCTGTATTTTCCTCATCTTTTTTCGCGTCCTCGGAAGCATCCCCGGAAGATGTTTCCTCCACCTGGGCTTTCTGATTCTTCGCTTCCTCTTCTGCCTTTTTCTTCGCCTCTTCCTGCGCTTTCGCAGCCTCTTCAAGGGCACTTAATATCTCATCCTGCTGTTTTTCCAAGGCCTCCACTCTGGTTGTCAGACTGGCGATCTGCTGGTCTTTTTCGGTATCACTGTCTTTTTTCTGCATGGAGTTGTAGCCAAGGACGGCGCCAACGATCAGAAGCAGACATAAAACTCTCATAATAAAACTCTGGTATTTCATGGATTATGCTCCTTTTGCCTGATTTAATGCATTTCGAAATGCCTGAATAATTCCCTGGGAAGAATATGTGCATCCAGATACTGTATCTACACTGTCTGCTGACTGCTTTCCCATAACCTGTCCAAGAATTCCTGCCCAGGCTGTATCTACATATTCTTCATCATCATAGGAAAAATAGGTTGCTCCCACAATCTGTCCTCCGGATATTGTTACGGTAACCTGTACACTGTCTGGTCCGTCATTACCTTCTCCAATACCAGTGTAGGTTCCATCTGTATATGCACCAGCAGGCACAGGCGTGGGTTCTGGCGTAGCTGTGGGTTCCGGCGTTACAGAATTCTCTGGTGTATCCGTCGGTTCCGGTACAGAAGTTGGCTCTGGCGTTTCAGTAGGCTCTGGTACAGCTGTAGGCTCCGGTGCAGTCGTTGGTTCCGGAACAGAAGTCGGCTTTGGCGTATTTGTGGGTTCTGGCTTCTCGGTGGAATCCGGCGCCTCAGTGGGCTCTGGCGTTACTGAAGGCTGTACCTCTGTATTTTTTGCCTGCTCCAATGCTATTTTGGACGCATCCAGAATTCCCATAGAAGAAAATGTTGCACCACTTACAGTGTCAATTCCTTCTGTACTCTGCTTTTCCAGTATTTTAGGCTGTATGGATCTCCATGCCTTATTGAAAAAGCTTCTGGTATCTGAGTTTGTATTGGTTACTTCCGTAATTTTTCCGTCTTTAATTGTCAGTGTTATGTTAACCTTTCCGGAATATCCCATTGCAGACCCTGTATAGGTACCATCTTTCAAAAGCTTTACAACCGGCTGTTCATCTGACGGATTATCCGGAGTCTTGGTAGGCTGTGGAATCTCCGTTGGAATTGGTGTTACAGTTTCATCAGGTACAGTAGTCGGGGTTGGAGTTATATCTTCTTCCTTTGAGTCTGTAGTTCCTGATTGATCAGCCCTTGAAAGAGCCTGGGATAAAGCTCCGAGAATTCCATTGGAAGAAAATGTTGCACCACTTACAGTATCAATTTCAGAAGTACTCTGTCTGGAAATCACATTGGACTTGATTGTTTTCCATGCTTTATTAAAAAATTCAGGTGTATCTGTATTTGTGTTGCTTATTTTTTTGATTTTTCCATTTTTTATTGTAACCTTTACCGTTACGGTTCCATCAAAGCCTTCTGCCTGTCCCTCATATACGCCATCTTTATAGCTGACAGAAGTATCTTTCTTCGGTTTCTTTGCAGGTTTTGGCGTTGGAGTTGGTGTGGCAGAATCACTGTTTCCTGCCTGTGAAAGGGCGTTCTGTACTGCCTGGATAATTCCGTTTGAGGAATAAGTTGCACCGCTGACTGCATCCACATTCGGGGACTGGCTTGATAAAACCTTACTTACAACGCCCTGTGCGGAGGCAAAATAAGAGCCTGTTTCTCCAGAGGCACTCAATATATCAACAGCTGTGATTTTCCCATCTGATACAGTTACCTGTACGGTAATCGTTCCCCCAAAGCCAGTACCGCTGCCCTGGTAAGTTCCATCTTTATAGCCGCCTTCCGGAACTTCTGTAGTTGGTGTAGTGGTGGAGCCCTGACCTACCCCTGAAGATGCAGCCGTTTTTACTGGAAGGGTCTTTGAGCTTCCTTTTTTTATACCATTTTTTTTCTTTGAAATTTTGGAGGTTTTTTTCTTTGAAGATGATGATGTATTTTTGCCTGCTTTCAGCAGACTCTCCTCTTTTGCCTCGTCATCTGCTGCCTCATAGGAATAGGCTGTTTTCAAAAGCGATTCCAGATCCTGGGATTTTACAACCTCTCTGGTTTCAGCAGTCACTTCTTTTCCACTGCTGCCAGCCTGAGCACCTGCTGCAGCCACAGCAGCAATAACCACTGCTGCCGGAGCAAGTTTCACCAGATTCTTTTTTTCAAAAGGATTCTTATCACTGTCTCGTTTTTTCATGCTGTCTCCTGTTAAAATATGTAGCAAAATAAGTTTCTTTTTACAAGCAAAAGCAGGGGCTGTTAAAAACGGCCCCCGTTCCTTTGCCTTGTTTTTGCACAAGTATTATTTGTTATCGTAAAAGCTTTGTAATCATTATTTTACTTTTACTTTGAATTTCTTAGATACTCCATTACTTGTAACAGTGATGGTTGCAGTACCTTTCTTCTTACCTTTTACAACACCTTTTGCAGTAACAGTCGCTACTTTCTTGTTGCTGGACTTATATGTTACTTTTCCGGATGGTGTTGCGGTTGCTTTGATTTTTACTGTTTTGCCTTTCTTGATTGTTGCAGAAGATTTTGCAAGCTTCAGAGAAGGTTTCTTAACCTGGATTACTACCTTCTTAGTGTAATTTCCAACCTTTACAGTAATGGTTGTCTTTCCCGCTTTTTTCGCTTTTACAACGCCTTTGGAGGAAACAGTCGCTACTTTCTTATTGCTGGATGTAAATTTAACTTTTCCAGTTACATCATTTTTTACAACAGTAATGGTTGTAGAGGTTTTTCCTTTGGTGTAAATTGTGGAAGCTTTTGCAGTTGCTGTAATTCCTTTGGCCGGTGCTGCAGTCGGTGAAGGAGTTGCAGTTGGCTGTGCAGGGGTCGGTGTTGCGGTCGGCTGTGCCGGTGTTGCGGTTGGAGCCGGAGCTTTTACAAGCATGTTAAGAGCTTCTCTTAAATGTCCGATCTGCTCTTCTACGCCATAAGTTGTCTGATTCTTAATATTTGCAAGCATTTCCTCGCACTCTTCAAGCTCATTTGCAATGCTGTCTTTTGCAGCAGCCCAGCTCTCCGGAGTATAATCAGCCTCGTTCAGGGCTTTTGCTTCTGCGATAATGTTTTCCAGTGGTGTGGAATCTGCATCACCTGCAGGTTTTGCAATATTCTCAGCTGTTGCCTGGAATTTTACAACGTAATCCTGGTATCCAAGGGCATGAACAGTAAGGATCCAGTAACCAGTTCCGTCAGTTCCTTCCGGAAGCTTGCATCTTCCAGATTCTGTAAGACCAAGCTGGATACCCATCATTTTATGCATCCAGTTATCAGCTGCAAATTTTGTTCCATAGTTTGCAAGTCTGTTTGTATAAGTGGAATCATTTCCATAATATGCCCACTCAACAGACTGCATATGTGCACCAAGATCGCCATAGTTTCCAGTCAGGTCAACTCTCAGGAACTCACCATAAGAACCATTTCCAGGTTTTACAGTTGCTGTAATTCCGTCTGCCACTTTCAGCTCTGCATCTTTGATACCAGACTCAGTTCCGTTCTGTCTTGCTCCGATTACAAAGCTTCCGTCTTCAGCTTTTGTAACTTTTTTCAAACCATTTGTATTTGCAGTTACATTTGCAACGGCTTCATAGGATTTCAATTCTTTCTCGCCATAACCGCCGATCAGCTGTCCGCCATTTTTTACAATTGCATGGCTTTCTGCAAAAGCAGCAAGGTCAGCTCTCTTAATCTCAACCGGTACATATTTCAGGCCAGTTACGGTATATCCGGTTACATTGTTCCGGTTAAATACTTCTGATGTTCCATCGGCATAATGAACTGTTTTTCCGTCTGCGCTCCAATGGGAAACTGTTTTTCCATTAAGAACCGCGATTGCCTGGAAGCTTCCTCTGTGAAGGCCATGGTTTGCAGTTGCTCTTGTTACAGCATCAAATGCTCCAAGGTCTGACTCACCTCTTCTGTCTTTTTCTTCAGAAGAAGCGGTGGAGCCTGCATTGTATACATCCTCGGAAGACCAGTATTCAGCCCAGGTAAGACCTGCGTATACATATACGTTTTCGTTGTAAACAAATGTTACATCTGGGTATCCGGCAGCACTTACAACTACTGTATCTCCATCGTTTACAGCTGTTTTAGAATAATCAAGAGTTCCATCCTCCTGAACAATCTTCACAGCACCTTTTCCGCTTGCAGCATACTCTTGGTCACCAATTTTTACTTTTGAAACTGTTTTGGTAAATGCAACAAATTGCTCAGCGGTAATATCTGCCGCAGCAACCAGTTTTCCTTCATACTCATCATAGGAAGCCATTACAGTATCTGTTGTTGCTGTAAAAGTAGCGCTGACAGGAGCATATTTTCCATTTGCATCGGAAATTGTCAGAGTATGTGTTCCAGGTGTAAGATTTGTAACCTTTACTCCTGTCTCTGTTGTCGCTGCTTCCACATCATCAACTGCATATTTCTTTGAATAATCAGATGGAAGTGCTTCAGATAATTCAACTTTAACCTCTGCATCTGTTACCTTGATGTTGTCAACGGTTGCACTGACACCTGTTTTTACCGGAACATAAGTATCTGGAATATCAAAATTAATTTCCCCCTTATCCGTATAGTACGTTACGCTGGAAATAGTTTTTCCCATCATGGATTTGTAGTGGTCAGAGCTTATTGGGCAACCGTGAGATTCTGTTGTAAAGCCGGTGCTCCATGCAAGTTCTTTTCCTTTCCAGATATTCTCAAGATGACGGAGTGCATAAGTGGTTCCGTCTGTTGTATTGATGATTACACCATAAATCTTATCACCATTAGATGCATTTACTACTGCCTTTACTGCTGTCTCATCCAGCTCAAGCTGATAATCTCCATATTTGGAATTAAGCTTTAATTCAGCATTCACACTAACATTCTGTTCGGGCATTCCCTGAACAGCGCCAAAAGAAATATTTTCGTTCTCATCTACGCTCATTTCCTTGTAATATGCAGGAGTTTCTGCCGGAACATAATAAGTATAGCTTGGCTGTTCAATAAGAGCCGCTGCACCAGTATATGTATTAGTACTTACCTGGCCTTTCATGTTCGTAGTAATCTCTATAGTAGTGCTGTCTGTAATCTGTTTAAAATTTTCCAAATCAGAAGCTTTATTCACTTTTACCGGAAAAGTAACACCTGCAAGTTCATTTCCTTCCGCGCTTGTATGATAAGCAGCATTTCCATTCATCACGCCGCTCATCTTTGTTTTTGCTTTCGTCGCGGATGTAAATGCATCTACTTTTACATCATTGTTTTTCAACTCAGATCTGTAAAAAGCTTCATAGGGAATGTTCATCAGTACGATCTGACCATCCTCCACTGTTTTCACAGCTCCCGCTTCATTGTTGGTTTCGCCCTCAGTGTCTGCTAAAAAAGCATCTTCTGTGTCTCCGGTTTCGCCGTCCTCAAATCCAGACTCCTCTTCTGCGGCTTCTCCAGACTCAAAACCATCCTCTGTGTCTGTAGCAAAATCTGCTGAATCGTCAGCCTCTGATGATTCGTCATAGTCGTCTGAAATCTCATCAGAACCATATGTAGTCTCCTCAGATACCTCAACAGCTGCTTCTCCAGAAATAAAGTCCTCTGCCATAACTCCAACCGGTGAACTGGTCATCGCTACAGCTGCACTCATAATGATCGGAGCAATTTTTCTTAATAACTTTTTGTCAGCCATTCTCTTCCTCCTTGTTTAACTATTATTAGTGTTTTCTAACCTTTGTTTATTTTACAGAATTGTGTTAGAAATGTCTATCTATTTTTAGTTTAGACATTGCACTTTTTTTATCAACAAGAGGGGCTGTTTCGTATATCAACATGCTGATTCCGTCTCCATATTTTATATAAAAAATACTTTTCTCTCTTTAGGCATAATGATATCGCTTACAGACATCATCCCCCCATTTGCAGCAAAAAAGAATCCAGGCACGGAAGTCTTCTTACTTCTATACCTGGATTCTCCTACATTGAAAATTAAGCAACTGCCATATTGACTTGTCTGATTTTTCATCTGCTGCTCCTACGTCAGTCGCCGTAGCTACCGCTACACAGCCCCGGCAGTTGGGATGTGCCATATGCACCATATTTTCTTTCTATGAGAAAAAGCTCTCAGCCACGCTCATCTCCGCAATATATCCAACAGTTCCTGTCATAAAAATAGTTCCGTCTTCTTTAATGTCGATCTGGATCATACCACCTGGCTGGTTTACATTGATTCTGTTTTCCATCAGACCTTTTCGGTAGGCTGCAATGGCTGCCGCACAGCTTCCTGTACCGGAAGCTTTTGTGTAACCGGAGCCACGCTCCCAGATCTCGATATCCAGATTTCCCTTGTCAATCTGGCGGCAGATCTGCAGGTTCACTCTTTCCGGGAACTCATCTGCATTTTCCACATATGGCCCCAGCTCTCTTACTTTTTCCTGAGATACCTGATCCATGAAAATAATGCAGTGTGGATTTCCTACTGTGAGACAAGTTGCCTTGTATTCTTTCTTGTTAAATGTAAATGGCTCATCGATCACCTCACGCACCTCGCCAGTTACCGGAATCTCTCTGGAAAGGAAAGAGGCCTTGCCCATGTTTACGCGGAACTCTGTCGCTCTGGCATTCAGACACTCTACTTCGATTGTTCCTGATAAAGTCTCAATGGCAAATTTTTTCTCTGTAACATACTCATTATCCATAAGATATTTTGCAAAAATACAGACACCGTTTCCACTGATTGCAGCTTCACTTCCATCGGAATTAAAAATACGCATTCCCATTTTTCCGTTAATGTCAACTGGTCCGTAAAGCACTCCATCCGCTCCAAGTCCAAATCCCCTCTGGCAAAGAAGCGCAACTTTTTTACCCTGCAGCTGAAGCTGGTTTTTCTTCGCATCCAGTACCAGATAATCATTTCCAAAGCCCTGATATTTTGTCATGATAATGCTGTCTCTCATTGTTTTCAATTCCTTTCTGGCGAAACACCCATGATCTTTTTCTCATTATATATCCAGTATAGCGTTTATTTTTCCCATGTATATAGAATAACTTGCGAAATATATTGCAAAAAATGCGGTATTTCATTTATAATAAAGTCATATTTCAAGCGCAGAATTGAATTATGACGCTACGCAAACGTAGCTGCAAACAAAGTTTGCGGTTCCATACACACTATAGTTAAAACAGGAGCCATAACATATGAATTCTTTCAATGAGCCTACTGAAAAAACCGGCTATCTGGAGCAGGATTTCCGGCTTTTTCACATCAAGGACCAAACCAAGCGGGAATTTTCCTACCATTATCATGATTTTCACAAGGTGATCATCTTTCTTTCCGGAAAGGCTGCCTACCACATTGAGGGAAAGTCCTACTACCTGAAGCCCTGGGACATTCTCCTTGTGAACCGTCACGCCATACACAAACCGGAAATTGATTTTTCGGTTCCATACGAACGTTTTGTACTATGGATCCGCGATGACATCAAATCCACAGAACTACTCCGCTGTTTTCAGAAGGCGATTGACCGGAGTTACAATCTGATCCGTCTGGACTCTGACTCTCAGGAAAAATTAAAGCAGCTTCTCTACGAACTGGAAGCTGCCTTGAAAGACGAAAAATTTGGAAGCGAGCTTCTTGGCTCAGCTCTTTTTACCCAGTTCATGGTTTATGTAAACCGCATTTTTCTGGAAAAGCAGTACATTTACGACACTCGCTCCTACAGCAGTGATTCCCAGATAGAAGAGCTTCTCCGTTATATTAACCATAACCTTACTGAAGATCTTTCCATTGAAACCCTTTCGCGGAAATACTACCTGAGCAAGTATCACATGATGCGGAAATTCAAGGAGGAAACCGGTTATACCATCCACAACTACATCATTAGCAAGCGCCTTCTTCTCGCCCGCACAAAAATTTCCGAAGGCACCCCCATCCTGAAGGCCGCCCAGTTAAGCGGCTTCTCCGACTATACCACCTTCTCCCGGGCCTATAAAAAACAATTTGGTACTGCGCCGAGCCAGATGCTATAAAGGACTGCTCCCGCAATTCTCATGTAACAATAAAAGAGCGAATTTCCAAGACCTCCCGCCTCTGGAAATTCGCTCTCTATAGTCACTCTGATTTAAACATTAGCAGTTTTTCTGCCGCAGCACTGTTTATACTTCTTACCGCTTCCGCAAGGACACGGATCATTCGGATATACCTTAATTTCTTTTCTCTGAACCGGCTTACGAACACTGGAATCATCCTTGTTAGTACCAGTAACCTTAGCCACCTGCTCACGCTCGATTTTCTGCTCAACATGAACATGATACAGCATTCTGACGGTGTCCTCCTGAATGGAAGTGATCATGCTGTTAAACATATCAAATGCGGCCATCTTGTACTCAACAACCGGATCTCTCTGTCCATAAGCAGTCAAACCGATACCCTGGCGGAGAATCTCCATGTCATCAATGTGATCCATCCACTTGCTGTCAATGCTCTTCAGAAGGATAACGCGCTCAAGCTCACGCAGCTGCTCTGGCTCCGGGAATTCGGACTCCTTCGCCTCGTAAAGCTTCACAGCCTCCTCCTTGATCAGATGCTTCATCTCATTCTTTTTCTTACCCTTAACCTTCTCAGATGTAAGCGGCTCGATTGGGATGATCTGACGGAGAACACTGTTGAACTCATTCAGATCCCACTCTTCAGAATCTACATCCTCAGAGAAACACATATCTACTGCATTATCTACAATATCTGTAATCATCTTGTAGATGGCATCGCGCATGTTCTCACCATCCAGTACCTGGCGACGCTCTTTGTAGATGATCTCACGCTGCTCATTGTTAACCTGGTCGTAATCAAGAAGATTCTTACGAATACCGAAGTTGTTAAACTCGATCTTCTCCTGTGCCTTCTCGATTGCATTGGAAAGCATCTTGTGCTCGATCTGCTCATTCTCAGCTACACCAAGGGAAGTGAACACCTTCATCAGACGCTCAGATCCGAACAGACGCATCAGGTCATCCTCCAGGGAAATGTAGAAGCGGGATTCTCCCGGATCTCCCTGACGTCCGGAACGTCCACGCAGCTGGTTATCAATACGTCTGGACTCATGACGCTCTGTACCGATGATCTTCAGACCGCCGGCTGCTCTGGATACATCATCAAGCTTAATATCAGTACCACGACCTGCCATGTTGGTTGCAATGGTAACTGCACCGGCCTGACCAGCCTGTGCTACGATCTCAGCCTCAAGCTCATGGAACTTGGCATTCAATACATTGTGCGGGATTCCCTCTCTCTTCAGCATACGGCTGATGAGCTCAGAAGTCTCAATGGTAATAGTACCAACCAGTACAGGCTGCTGCTTCTCATGAGCTTCCTTTACAGACTGGACAACTGCATTGAATTTCTCTTTCTTTGTCATATATACGGCATCGTCTAAATCCTTACGCTGAACCGGCTTATTGGTCGGAATCTCAACAACGTCCATAGCATAGATATCACGGAACTCTTTCTCCTCAGTAAGGGCAGTACCGGTCATACCGCCTTTCTTATCGTATTTGTTAAAGAAGTTCTGGAAGGTGATGGTTGCAAGAGTTTTGCTCTCGCGTTTTACCTTAACATGCTCTTTCGCCTCGATTGCCTGGTGGAGACCATCCGAATAACGACGGCCCGGCATGATACGTCCGGTAAACTCATCAACAATCATAACCTCGTCATCTTTTACAACGTAATCCTGGTCACGGTGCATCAGATTATGAGCACGAAGTGCAAGGATAATGTTGTGCTGGATCTCAAGGTTCTCCGGATCTGCAAGGTTCTCAATATTAAAGAATTTCTCAACCTTCTTCACACCCTGCTCGGTAAGGTTGACAATCTTATCCTTCTCATTTACAACAAAGTCACCGGTCTCGATAACTTCCTCACCCATGATGGCTGCCATCTTAGTCATCTCATGGCTGGCTTCTCCACGCTCCAGCTGCTGTGCAAGGATATCGCAAACCTCATACAGCTTGGTGGATTTACCACTCTGACCGGAAATGATCAGAGGTGTACGTGCCTCATCAATCAAAATGGAGTCAACCTCGTCGATGATACAGTAGTGAAGGTCACGCTGTACCAGCTGCTCCTTGTAGATAACCATGTTATCACGAAGATAGTCAAATCCAAGTTCGTTATTAGTAACGTAAGTAATATCACAGTTATATGCCTCGCGGCGTTCTTCCGGCTTCATGTCGTTCAGAACTACGCCTACAGTCAGCCCAAGGAATCTGTGAACCTGTCCCATCTCGTCGGCATCACGTTTCGCCAGGTAATCATTGACTGTGACAACGTGAACACCTTTGCCTTCCAGGGCATTCAGATAGGATGGCAATGTAGCTACAAGGGTCTTACCTTCACCAGTTTTCATCTCGGCGATACGACCCTGGTGAAGTACGATTCCACCGATGAGCTGTACTTCGAAATGCTCCATTCCCAGTACTCGCTTGGCAGCCTCACGGACGGTAGCAAATGCCTCTGGTAAAAGGTCATCCAGAGTAGCTCCCTCTTCCAGGCGTTTCTTAAACTCTCTTGTCTTACCACGAAGTTCTTCGTCGGTTAATTTCTGCATTTCGGGACGCAGATCCTCAATTTTCTTAACGAGAGGCATGATACGCTTAACCTCTCGCTGGCTGCGGGTTCCGAAAACTTTTGAAAACATGTTCATTTAGCTTTTATACTCCTGTCTATCTTTTTAGATGCTATATTGTGTAATATAACTGATTTCATTTCATTTAAAATTATTTATTTTGTTTAACATACCAGTCTATTTTAACACTTTTTGTCATGGAAAACAATAAATATTTGATGAACAAAATATGTCTCCCATATGATATATTAAAGTAAAATGAATTTATACTAAAAATCAGCACTCAAATTATTTTGTGTTTTAGGAGAATTTTTATATGATTTATCTTTTTCAGGAACTAGACTTAATTTCAAACGAATTGCTTCACCAGATGATTTTCTCATTGCCTGTTGCACGCAGGGAATATGTTCAGCATTTTAAATTGCCGGAAGACCAGAAGCGTTCTGCCCTGGCCTGGCTGCTTTTGCGTTATGGACTTAAACAGGAATATGGATTTCGGGAAGTTCCTGATTTCCAGCGGACTACTTCCGGAAAACCATTTTTCCGTGGGGAAAATATGCCTTTTTTTAATCTCAGCCACAGCGGAAATTTCGTAGGCTGTGCCTTGCATGACAGAGAAATTGGTCTGGATATCCAGAAGCTCACCGAGCCCCGGGAATCTCTTATCCGAAGAGTCTGCACCCAGGAGGAGCTTTTTTCCTTAAAGTCCCCCCAGGATTTCTGCCGGATCTGGGCTATGAAGGAAAGCGCCGTCAAACTTACCGGAGAAGGGATCACCGGAAATTTCCGGGAGATTCTTACTCTGCATCCGGATATGCACACCCATACCCTTCCATTGGAAAATGGAGCCGGTTTTCTGGCCTACAGTATTTATGACGAAAGCAAGCTCCCTGTCCGCGTACTATCCGCCAGGGAGCTTGCTGAAGAATTACTTTAAAATTCAAATTTTTATCACTTTTTCATCAGGGAACGGATCATCCAGAAATCTGGTCACAGGATACTGATCCGTTTCTGCCAGATGAAGCTGCAGCAGTGCCAAACCAATTCCAGCTGCTCCGTCAAAGCAAAAAAACAAGGGCATGTGAAAAAACTTTCGTTTTTTCACATGCCCTTCCTATTCACCTGTTTTATTTTTCAAACGGATATATCTCTATTAATCCTCCGGCTCGATCAGTCCGTAGGTATTCCCCTTACGCTTGTAAACTACATTCACCTGATCAGTCTCTGCATTGCAGAATACGAAGAAATTATGTCCAAGAAGTTCCATCTGGACACATGCATCTTCTGGATACATAGGCTTGATATCGAATTTCTTGGTACGAATGATCTTAACCTCTTCGTCCTCTTCATAATCCTTGTCCAGATATGCTTTCTGGAAGTTGGCAGCTGACTGCTGCTTATCTACGATCTTGTTCTTGTATTTCCTGAGCTGACGTTCAATTACTTCCTCTACAAGGTCGATTGATACATACATATCGTTGCTGACCTGCTCGGAACGGATGATGTTGCCCTTAACCGGGATCGTCACCTCGATTTTCTGTCTTTCTTTTTCTACACTAAGAGTTACGACAACTTCAGTGTCAGGAGTGAAATACCTTTCCAGTTTACCGAGCTTATCCTCTACTGCTGTACGAAGCCCGTCTGTCACTGTGATGTTCTTTCCGCTGATAATGAATTTCATGCTTCCATCCCCTTTGCTGTTTGATGGGTATATTATAACACATTACTCTAAAAATTAACATCATTTTCTGAAAAAATTACGAATTTTTTCACATTTATAAATTACCTATCAATTTTTCAAATGGTATGGTGCCACCGAACAGATCCAGGGCACTTCCTACCGTCACATCCAGTTTTCCGCCTGCTGCCATTTTGAGGGTCTGGATATCCTCCATGCTGCCAACGCCGCCAGCGTAAGTGACTGGGTGCCCATTGTATTCACCAAGCAACTTTGCCAGGGCAACTTCTATACCTTTTGCCTTGCCCTCCACATCCACTGCATGGATGAGAAATTCATCGCAATAGGCACCCAGCTTTTCCATCAGTTCCAGAGATACCTTCTCCTCTGTAAATTTCTGCCAGCGGTCTGTGACTACATAGTATGCATCCTCTTTTTTACGACAGCTGAGATCAAGGACAAGGTGTTCTTTTCCGACTGCATCTACCATCTTCTCCAGATTTTTCCAGGAAATATGGCCATCACGGAACACATAGGAGGTGACGATCACATGACTGGCTCCAGCAGCAAGATAATCTGCCGCATTGTCCGGGTTTACACCGCCTCCGATCTGAAGACCGCCTGGATACGCGCCAAGGGCCAGCATGGCCTGGGCTTTTGTAGCCTGGAAGTATTCAGAATCCGCACTGTTCAGAAGGATAATATGTCCTCCTTTCAGGCCTTTTTCTTTATACAAGGAAGCATAAAAAGCTGCATCCTGCTCTGACACAAAATTCTCCTGTGCCTGGTTTCCCGCATCCTTCAGGCTTCCTCCTACGATCTGCTTTACCTTTCCATTATGTATATCTATGCAGGGACGAAATTTCATGATGATCCTCCTTTTCTTGCATTTGTAATTAAGTTGTAGCTATCCTGTATTTTGCTCACAAATTTATTGAAATCATATCACAAAAAGGCGTTGAATGAAACACCTCTCTTCATTCAACACCTTTTCATTTTACCTCTATTTTTTTATTATCTTCCATTCGCTGCATTATCCACAGCATCTCCAACATCTTCTACAGCGTTGCCCACACCTTCACCAACATCACGGACACCATCAGCTACTCCATCACCTAATTCTTCCACACCTTCTCCGAGAGCACCGGAAACGGAATTGTTATTGTCTGTCACATTATCACCGGGAACATCTGCATCTCCGGCAGTGCCTGCATCATCTGGTACTGCGGTATCAGCAGTTCCAGCTCCGTCTGCACCATTATTTACGCTGTCGCCCGCGTCATCCACCATGTTTTCATCCTCTGCAGTTCCATTCTCCACGTTATCCTTATCAATGGCGTCCTCATTTGCATTATTTTGAACCTCATCCGCTGCATTGTTATTGTCATTTCCACAGGCTGTAAGCATACATAATGTAAATACCAGCAAAGTACCTATGAGCATTCGTTTCATTTTTTTCATCTCATCTGTCTCCTTTTCTTATTTTCAGCTGAAAACACGTTACTGTCCACTTTCGCGAAAATGACCGTTCCGCCTGGCGGAACTCAGCCTGCGAACAGTAAACATTGCTGTATGCTCCTAATATGTACAGATGAGAAAGAAACTATTCTGGAAGAAATTTACATTTTAAAAATCCATCAATCCGGACATTTCCATTCTTCACTTATCACTGTTGTTTCCGCACGATCCTGCCGCTTTTGGAATTTCTCCACACGTCATGGGCTACCGCAATCTCTCCGCCCACCAGCACATAATCAAATCCTGTACAATACTGGTTTGGATTCTGGAAATCTGCATGAACGCTTAACTGGTCCAGATGAAATACATTGATATCTGCGGGCATTCCTTTTTCCAGGGTACCCAGAGGGAGACCCAGCACCTGCGCCGGTTTTGCTGTCATCTTATATACAGCATCTTCTATGGAAAAAATCTTTTTATCACGCACGTAAGCAGTAAGAAGCTTCGGAAAAGCCCCGTAAACTCTGGGATGATATTTGCCCCCTGCGGGATAGATCGCATCTGAGATCAGATTTGCCCGGCTGTCTTTCAAAAAATACAGCATGTCCTCCTCTGAGGCAATGGTATCCAGCATGGTAACCTGGCAGCGCTCTTCCAGGAGAATGTCATACAGGGTATCATAAGGATCCTGTCCAAACTGCTCTGCGATCTTCGCAATAGACTGTCCTGCAAAGCTGCCGAATTTCTCCGTATGTAAAGTGCTGGCATAGATCATATCAAAGCCAGCCAGCTCCACAATGTTCTCAAAAATATCGGAAGGCTGCTTCAGCACCTTCGTAATCTCCTTCCTGCAAAACGGATCTGCCAGCCTTGCGCAGATTGCATCGGTACCGCCCTCCTGAAACTGTGGGGGAAGAAGATGTACCAGCTGGGTGGAACCAGTCAGATAGGGATACAGGTCAAAATCCACCTTCACGCCCCGCTCTGCCGCCTGGTCAAACAGCTTCAGGATTTTCACCGGAGTCCCGCCCCAGTTTTTCCGCCCGATACACTTCATATGGCTTACATGCAAGGGAATCTGCAGCTCTTCCGCCACGGAAATCACTTCCTGCAGAGCCAGCAGGATTCCATCTCCTTCATTTCGGATATGGGTGGTAATGGGAATGTCCGTCCCCTTCAAGGGCTGCAGTGCTTCCACAAGCCCATCTCTGTCATATTCAAATTCCGGGGCATAGGCAATTCCAAGGCTGATTCCAAGCGCTCCTGCTGACAGAGCTTCCTCCACAGCCTTCCACACCTGATGTAATTCTTCCTTGGAAAGCTTCCCGGAAGCATAGCCTTTTACACTGGCGCGGATGGTTCCATTTCCTGCAAGCATTCCAGTGTTGACGCTGCGCTTTTCTTTTCCAAGAGCTGACATGTAGGCGGACATGGTTGACATAATTCTAAGAGCAGCTATCTCGATTTCTTTCTCTGAAATTCCGCAAGACTCCTCTTTCTTTTTTGAGAAAAGTACACCTTCGGTATCATCTGTATTTTCATCTTTTCCCCAACGAAAATCCCCAGTCACACTGCTGAGAAATCTGGCAATCTCTTTCCCAAATTTCTCCCCGGCCGGAGCCACCGAAAGCCCACAGTTTCCATTCACAACAGTCGTCAGTCCCTGCCGGTTCAAAAGCTCATCATCCCCGTTTCCAAAGGCCTGCCAGTCTCCGTGTCTGTGAATGTCAAGGAAGCCGGGGGTTATATAACCACCGGCCGCATTCAAAACACGCTCTTTTGGAAAATCGGCTGGAATCTCCACATGAGTTCCCACTTCCGCAATTTTCCCATTTTCTATTACAAGATCTCCATGAAATGGCTTTTCCTTTTTCCCATTTACGATCCAGCCATCTTTGATTATGTAGTCCATCCCGAATTACCTTTCCTCAACTTTCCTGATAAACTGACGAATACGATCATTCTTCGGATGCTCAAAAAACTCTTCCGGAGGCGCATCCTCCACGATCACGCCATCTTCCATAAACAAAATCCGATCCGCTACTTCTCTGGCAAAATTCATCTCATGGGTGACGATAACCATGGATACTCCTTCTGCTGCTACTTTACGGATAACACTTAAAACCTCTCCAACCAGCTCTGGATCCAGTGCGCTTGTAGGCTCATCAAAAAGGATCACTTCCGGATTCATGGCCATTGCTCTTGCGATCGCAACCCTCTGCTGCTGGCCGCCGGAAAGATTCTTAGCCATTGCCTCTTCCCTGCCTTCCAGCCCAACCATTTTCAGCAAATCTTTTGCCTTTACAATTGCCTCCTGTTTGGGGACTTTTTTCACATGAACCGGTGCCTCGATCACATTCTGCAGCACACTCATATGGGTAAAAACGTTAAATCTCTGGAAAACCATTCCAATATGCTGCCGCAGCTCATGCAGTGCCTGACCGGAATTCACAGGTTTTCCCATATAATCGATTTCGCCGCTGTCGTAGGTTTCCAGCTGGTTGATACACCGGAGAATTGTGGATTTACCAGAACCGCTGGGACCAAGGATTGCAATCTTTTCCCCTTTATGTATGTCAAAACCGATTTCCTTCAGCACCTGAAGATCCCCAAAGCTTTTGCTGATATTTTTTACACTTAAAATAACATCTTCTGCCATTTATGCCATCCTCCTTTCCAAAACTCCTGCAATCTGGGTAAATATAGTTGTCAGGATCAGATATAATACCGCAACAGCTATGTACGGCTCAAAATAATGGAAAGAATTATAAGCGATCAAGGTTCCCTCTCTTGTCAGCTCTGTCAAAGTGATGGCGGACAAAATAGAAGTATTTTTGATGGTGGCAATAAACTGGTTTACAAGAGGAAGAATGCAGATCTTGGTTGCCTGTGGTGCCACAATTCGAAGCATTTCCAGATGCCAGGGCATTCCAAGTGCTTTGGCTGCTTCTCTCTGCCCCGGGTCAATAGCATGGATACCGGAACGGACAATTTCTGCAATGTATGCGCCTGTATTTAAAGACATGGAAAGCACACCTGCTGTCATAGCGCTGAAAGTAATGCCCAGGTTTGGCAAACCGAAATAGATCAGAAATGCCTGCACCATCAGCGGGGTTCCTCTCCAGATCCAGATGTACATCTGTGCCAGTCTGGATACCACTTTTATGTGGCTGTCTCTCATCAACGCAAGCACAACACCCAGAATCGTACCAAAAATAAGTGTGAGAACCGATATTTCCATCGTCACTGCGCATCCCTGGAGCAGTGATGTCATTTTATCAAATACAAGTGACCATTTCAATGTTACCATACTATTTCCCCTGTGGCCAGTAATTATAGCCGGTTTATCCTTTCTTCCTTACTCTTCCGGTATTACTGGTCACGGAGTGACCAGTAACGCGCTTTCTGCATAGAAACATATCTGTGTTTTATTGTAACTGTTCAGTCCTTTCACTATTATGCTTTATTCAGCGGTTTTCGCATCTTCTGCTGCAGCTGCTTCTTCTCCCTCGCCGGAAGCATCGATCCATTTTGTCCAGAGTGTATCATAAGTGCCGTCTGCATAATACTCGTCAATACATTCATTGATAAATGCAAGCAGATCATCTTTTCCCTTCTGTACGGCGATGGCGTTCTCTGCATGGGTAAATGGATCACACACGATCTTGGCACCTTCATATTCCTGGGAAAGAATCTTCTGGTTCAGAAGATCGTTTACCACAACATCCACACGGCCTGCCAAAAGGTCAGATACGCATCCTACTGTATCCTTGTACTGAACAATCTCATAGGAAACATCCGGATTCTCATCCAGGAAGCTCTGTGCTACGTTATAAGAAGTTGCCCCCTCTTTTACGGCAACCTTCAGACCATCGCAGTCAGCCAGACTCTTAACGGTATCTGCATACTCTGAATCTTCTTTCACGGCAAGGATCATACCACTGTCGCAGTAGGATTTGGACATATCCACAACCTCGCATCTTTCGTCTGTCTTATACATTGCTGCAATGGAAAAATCATACTCCCCATTCTGGATAGAAGGAACAATGGACTGGAATTCCATATCTGTCACTTCCATGTCAACTCCAAGCTTGTCTGCAATATACTGCGCCAGGTCAATATCAAAACCTACAATATTGTCGTCATCATCTCTGTATTCAAATGGTACATAAGTTCCGGTTGCGACGGTGATCACACCTTTCTCCTTAATTGCTTTAATATTTTCACCGTTTTCCCAGTCAACTGCTGCCGTGTCCTCTGTGTCTGTACTCTCTGCGTAAACCGGGGTAAAAGCTGTCATAATCATAGAAGCTGCTGTAAGAAGTGCCATTGCTTTTGCTGTTTTTCTCATAATAATTTCTCCTCTCTGACTCTCGCCGGTACAGATAGTCTTCTGTTATCGTTTCCAAAGTGGACAATAACAGCCTGCGCAGTTATGCTATCCCGATTTCCAGCTTTACTAACGCAAAAAGGACCGCCCTGTGGCAGCCCTTTCTGCATGGCAGAAATGCGATATTGCATTTCTCTCTTATGAAGTTTCGGTACGTTATGGAAACAAGTGCAAAAATGCTTTATCAGCAAATACTCTGACCTGCCATACCATAAACGCAAAAAACGGAGCAAACTCTCTAAGTAGTTTGCTCCGTTGCAACTTATGATGGAATTATAGCAAACACATTGCTATCTGTAAATCCATAAATTCAACAATTATTTTGTATGCATTTTACAATTTTTGTATATTTCTGTTAACCTTCGATCACGTTGCTCATATCATATCTTCCAGCTGGTTTTCCGGCAAGATATTTCGCTGCTTCTACAGCACCCTTGCCAAATACAGCCTTAGAATATGCTGTGTGCTTAAATTCGATCACTTCATCCGGTCCGGCAAAAATCACTTCATGCTCGCCAACAATAGAGCCTCCGCGAACTGCGGAAATACCGATCTCCTTAGCGTCACGTTTCTCTCTTCTCTGGCTGCGGTCATATACGTAATGATACTGGTTGTCCATTGCCTCGTTCAGACTATCTGCAAGGGCAAGAGCTGTTCCGCTTGGTGCATCCACTTTCAGGTTATGGTGCTTCTCTACAATCTCCATGTCAAAACCAGCTGCTGCCAAAACCTTAGCTGCATCCTGAACCAGTTTCAAAAGAGTATTGATTCCAAGGGACATGTTGGCAGATTTCAGAACGGCGATCTTTTTTGCACTCTCTTCTACTCTTGCAAGCTGCTCTTCACTTAAACCTGTGGTGCAAAGAACTACCGGCATATTTTTCTTCTCGCAGTAGTCCATCAGCTTATCAAAAGCCTTCGGGGAGGAAAAATCGATAACAGCATCTGCTTCCACCTGGCAATCGTCAATGTTTGTAAATACCGGATAGCTGTTTTTCCCCTGGTCTGCAATGTCGATTCCTGCTACGATCTGGGCATTTGCATCCTTCTCAACAATATTGGAAATAACCTGTCCCATATGACCGTTACATCCGTGCATGATAATTTTAACCATTTTATTTTTTCCTTTCTTACTGTAAATTAACGAGCTTGTAAAAATTATTTCAACAATATACGCGCTCTGTTTTTCTCTGCTTACATATTACAAAGAAATCCCGTCAGCCGCTGTCAGACAATATGCTGCCGCACACCAGAGCTGACAGGCTCTGTCCGGGATTTCAACATTATTTATGCAAGCTTAATTCCGTAATCAGCAAGAGCTTTTTTCAGTCTCTCCTCATTCTCCGGCTCCATCTCACAAAGAGGCATACGGGTCGGTCCCACTTTCCAGCCCATCAGGTTCAGGGCAGTCTTAACCGGAATCGGGTTTACCTCGCAGAACAGTGCATTGATAAGCGGAACAGCCTCAAGCTGAAGTCTGGCAGCACCAGCAAGGTCTCCCTCCATAAATTTCATAACCATGTCATGTGTATTCTTCGGAGCAACATTGGATAAAACAGAGATTACTCCAAGTCCGCCAAGGGAAAGGATCGGAAGTACCTGGTCATCATTTCCGGAATAGAGCTCAAGAGCTCCGTCAGCCATGGACATCATCTTGGCAATCTGGGAAAGATCTCCGCTTGCAGCCTTGATTCCCACAATGTTCTTCACATTCTTCGCAAGAGCAACTGCTGTAGCAGGCTGGATATTGCAGCCTGTACGACTTGGCACATTATACATGATGATCGGAGTTTCCGGTACAGAATTGGCAATCTCTGTATAATGATGGATAAGACCCTTCTGGCTTGCCTTGTTGTAATATGGAGTCACAATCAGAAGTGCATCAGCGCCATAAGAAGCAGCTTCCTGAGACATCATAACTGCAGTCTCTGTGCAATTAGAACCGGTACCTGCAATAACAGGAACTCTTCCAGCTACCTTGTCAATTGCAAATTTGATGGTCTGGAGATGTTCTCCATGTGTCAATGTAGAAGACTCGCCTGTAGTGCCACAGATAACGATTGCATCTGTGCTGTTCGCAATCTGATATTCCAGAAGTTCTTCCAGTTTCTCATAATTTACCTTTCCATCTTCATGCATCGGGGTTACAATTGCAACGGCTGCACCTTTGAAAATTGCCATATTATTTCCTCCTATTCATCCTTATCATGAGTTCTGCTCTCTTCCAAGAGTGGTAATGGTAGTCACACTGTCCACATAATCCAAAATGCCAGGGTCTACCCGATTTCCCGTAAGTATTAAATGCATGGATTCGTCCTTCTGTTTCAAAAGCCCGACAACCATATCAACAGTAGCAATATGCTTATCCAGAAGTCCCAGAATTTCATCCAGTACCAGGAAATCACATTCCTGTGTAGCAATCACTTTACGGGCAAAATTTAAACCATTGAGAATATTGCGCTCCTCTTCAGCCTGCTCTTCCTCATTCAACTGGTCGTAACAGCTCTCCATCTTTTCGAAGCGGAAGATCTTGATATCCAGCTGATCCAGTTCTTCCAGAAAGTCCAGCTCACGCCGTTCATTTCCTTTCAGGAACTGAATGATGATCACACTTTTGCCCTGAGAAGATGCCCGCAGTGCCTGACCAATTGCCAGTGTGGTCTTACCTCTGCCATTTCCGCAATATACTTCTGTTATTTCTTTTTCCATACTGATTCCTCTTATTGTTAAAAATAATGTTACCGTCTGCCATAGATCAATAACATTCCTCGCAATGCCGTCTCCGCAAATGATACCGTTCATTATATTCCAGATATCGCGCTTTGCAAATAAGAACCGCAAACTGCGCCATTTTTAATATGCTTATATTACCGCAAAACCAGCAGAAATGCAAGCAGAAGAAACTTGGAGAAAAATCGGGCTGGTTGCCTTCCATAAAGTAACTGGCAGACCATGGCGTATTTCCCGCCACTTCGGTTGGTTTACACATACTCCAGCTTGCTCACCGATACCTCATAAGCGATTCTCTTCTGTGTCTCATTTTCCCCGATGCGCTTCATGTATTCCCTGCTTTGGATCCTGCCCCAGATCAGTACATGACCGCCCACTTCAAAGGCTGAAGCATAGCGGGCATTTCGTCCCCAGCAAATACACGGTATGTAATCTGATTTTCCATAAGGTCGGTTCACTGCAAGAAGCAGATCGGCAATCTCTCTTCCCAGCGGTGTTTTCCGGTAAACAGGCGGCTTACAGATATATCCGTCCAGGAAAATCTGGTTTACCGGTGCCAGAGAATCCTCTTCTTCCAGAAATTTTAATTCCCGTGCAAATGCGGAAAGCACCAGCCGGTTGTGTTTTTCTTCATGACGGTTATAGGAACGGAACTGTCCGTGAATTTCCACATACTGTCCCACGTAATCCTGGGTAACGTCCACCAGCCTTTCAGATACCATCACCGGAATCCTGTCTTCAGAATCGCTAAGCCTCTTTACCAGAAGATCCATGGTATAAAATCCTTCTCCGTAAACCTGGTGGCTGAATGTGAAACCTGTAACGATTTTTCCCGTGATGGAAACCTGATTGTTTTCAATAATTTTATCTGCCATGTTGTAGTTCTCCTTCCTTATTTTCACTTTTTTCTGCAGACTTATGAGGTGTCCTGGGTTTATGCCCGGATACCTGTTGCCGCTCACTTTGTGACCATTAACCGCTTCGCGGAATATTACCCGTGAACAGCAACCAGTACTTGTCTTACTTGTTGGTCTATAATATCTATGAGAAAATCACCTGGATTAGAACCAGAAATTTAAAAAATTTTTTTCAACACCTTGTAATCTGCGAAAATTGTGGTAAACTGGGAATTTGGACAATATAAAGAAGAAACTGCATTAATATGGAAAGAAAGAGGCAGAATCCCTCTGCCCGATAAAGAAAGGATTTCGATTTTTATGAAGACGAAACGCGAAGATGTACGTAACGTAGCCATCATTGCCCACGTTGACCATGGTAAAACCACTCTGGTAGACCAGCTTCTGAAGCAGAGCGGTGTTTTCCGTGCCAATCAGGAGGTTCAGGAGCGTGTCATGGACTCCAACGATATCGAGAGAGAGCGTGGTATCACAATCCTCTCCAAGAACACAGCAGTTCATTACAAAGACACCAAAATCAACATTATCGATACCCCAGGACATGCTGACTTCGGCGGCGAGGTTGAGCGTGTACTGAAAATGGTAGACGGCGTTATCCTTCTGGTTGACGCTTTCGAAGGCGCTATGCCTCAGACCAAATTCGTTCTGAAAAAAGCTCTTGAGCTGAATCTGCACGTAATCGTCTGCATTAATAAGATAGATCGTCCAGAAGCAAGGCCAGACGAGGTTGTTGACGAGGTTCTGGAACTTCTTATGGACCTTGGTGCTTCCGATGAGCAGCTCGACTGCCCATTCCTCTATGCATCTGCAAAAACAGGACACGCTGTTCTGGATCTGAAGGATACACCAGAGAACATGGAGCCGCTGTTTGAGGCTATTCTGAAATACATCCCGGCTCCGGAGGGAGACCCGGATGCAGACACACAGGTACTGATCAGTACCATTGATTATAACGAATACGTTGGACGTATCGGCGTTGGTAAGGTTGAGAGCGGTACTATTGCTGTAAATCAGGAGCTTACTCTTCTGAACCACCACGATCCGGACAAAAAACAGAAGGTTAAGATCAGCAAGCTTTATGAGTTTGACGGTCTGAATAAAGTTGAGGTAAAAGAGGCAACTATCGGATCAATTGTTGCAATTTCCGGTATTGCTGAAATTCATATCGGAGATACCCTTTGCGGCGGAGATAACCCGGAGGCAATTCCATTCCAGAAGATTTCTGAGCCGACTATCGCCATGAACTTCCTGGTAAATGACAGCCCGCTTGCAGGACAGGAGGGTAAATACATCACCTCCCGTCATCTCCGTGACAGACTTTACAGAGAGCTGAACACAGATGTCAGCCTTCGTGTAGAAGACACCGAGACAACTGAGTGCTTTAAGGTTTCCGGACGTGGTGAGCTTCATCTTTCCGTTCTTATTGAGAATATGAGACGTGAGGGATATGAATTTGCAGTCAGCAAGCCAGAGGTACTTTACAAAATTGATGAACGCGGCAAGAAATTAGAGCCAATGGAAATTGCCTACATTGATGTTCCGGAGGAATTTTCCGGTACCGTTATCCAGATGCTCAGCGAGCGTAAGGGTGAGCTTCAGGGAATGAGCACTGCAAGCGACGGTTCCGTTCGTCTTGAGTTCCATATTCCTTCCCGTGGACTGATTGGTTTCCGTGGAAACTTCCTTACTTCCACAAAGGGAACTGGTATTATCAATACTATTTTTGATGGCTATTCTCCATATAAGGGTGATTTCCAGTATCGTAAGCAGGGTTCCCTGATTGCTTTCGAGGGCGGCGAGGCTGTTACTTATGGTCTGTTTGCAGCTCAGGAGCGTGGTACTTTATTTATCGGACCTGGCGCCAAGGTTTACAGCGGTATGGTTATCGGACAGAACGGTAAAGCAGAGGATATCGAGCTGAATGTCTGCAAGACCAAGCATCTGACCAATACTCGTTCTTCTTCTGCTGATGAGGCTTTGAAGCTGACTCCGCCTAGAGTTCTCAGTTTGGAGCAGGCTATTGAGTTTATCGATACAGATGAGCTTCTGGAGGTTACTCCAAGCAGCCTTCGTATCCGTAAGAAAATTCTGGATTCTCGTGATCGTAAGAGAGCTTCTATTAAGAAAAATGCGTAAGAGATTATAAGAAAAATAGAGCAGATAGATCTTAGGTTGAATAAGATTTATCTGCTCTTTTGTGTGCTCATATAATTGCTATTTTGTGTGTTAAAAGTTCTTCAGGAGGGACGCATTTGGACAATGTGTATTACTCACTCGCCGGCGCAACGCTCCAGCGAACTAATCGCTAACTGCGACTAATGCGTTCGGGAGAGCCCTCACGCATAAGTCTCCGTAAGCGCTGGATTTCGCTTACGCTAAGAGCGCGCCTGAAATGGCTCGCTGGAGTAATACACATTGCCCAAATGCTGTGTGTCGGCTAGAACTTTTCAACACACTAAATAGCAACCTTTACATTTCTTTCTTCAGTTTATAGAAGTCTTTCACGGCCTTCCAGCCAATTTTCACAATCTTCTTCACATTAATAGAATTAGTTCCGCCCTGTCTGGGTTTGAAGGTGATTTCAATGAATTTAACTTTCTCTTTGTAATGGACGAAGTATGTTGTAAACATAATGTTGGGGATGTTGAAATCTTCTGGGAGTTTGTCGATATATTTGGCTACCAGGCTGGATTTCATCAGGCGGTACGGCGCATTGGCGTCGGAAACTTTTACGCCGAAGATCATTCTCAGTAGAAAGCATACAACATTCTCTACGAATTTTCTGGATTTTCCGTCGCCACGGACAGCGCGGCTGCCGATTATTGCATCATAGCGGCCTCTCTGGTTCCAGAATGGCTCGAATTCGTCTGGATTGGTCTGACCGTCGGAATCAGTCTGGAAAATATAATCAGCTTTCTGCCGGATGGCATAGCGATATCCATAAAGTACTGTAGGGCCATGACCACCGTTTGGTTTATCCAGTGGGACAAGAAGGGGTCTTGTAGCGGCACATTTCTGCAGAAGTTCGTAGGTGTTGTCTTTACTTCCATCGTTAATAATCACCAGTCTGGAATTTCCCTCGTCGTTATGACGTTCCACTACTGGGTACCACTGATCAATGGTTTTCTCAATATTCTCAGATTCATTATATGCCGGAATTACGATATATAAACTGGACATAACTTCCTCCGTCACGCTTTCAGCCCAAATTCTTCTGCTAATTTTCCAAACTGGGGCAAAGAATTCATAATCGTGTCATACGATACACAATAAGCCAGTCTTACATATCCAGGGCAGGCAAAGGAGCTTCCCGGCACCATAAGGATATTATATTTTTTGCCAGCTTCGCAGAAGGCTTTTTCATCTGCAACTGGGGATTTCACGAATAAATAGAACGCTCCCTGTGGCTTAATACATTCAAATCCCAGTTCTTTCAGTCCATTGTAAAGAGCAAGGCGGTTCTTGTCGTAAGCTGCCACATCTACCTCTGCATCTACGCATTTCGCGATTACTTTCTGGATCAGAGATGGGGCATTTACGCAGCCGATAGTACGGTTAGCAATGGCTGCTGCTGCAATCAGTTCCTCGCTTCCATCTGCCTCGTCTGGAATGACCAGATAACCGATACGCTCACCTGGAAGAGAAAGGGATTTGCTGTAGGAATAGCCTACGATTGTATTTACATAATATTTTGTCAGATAGGGTACCTGTACGCCGTCATAGGCCAGTTCTCTATATGGTTCATCAGAAATCAGGTAAATCACTGTGCCAAATTCTTTCTGCTTCGCTTCCAGAATTGACGTAAGTTTCCTGATTGTTTCTTCTGAATAAACAACTCCAGTCGGATTGTGAGGAGTATTCACAATGACAGCACGGGTCTTCGGTGTGATTTTCTCCTCAAATTCCTTCAGATTCGGCTGGAATGTGGTAGTATCCGGTGAGATTTCCACAAGATTGCCGTCATAATTGCGTACATATGCACCATACTCCAGAAAATAAGGTGCAAAAACGATCACTTCTTCCCCAGGATTCAGGATTGTCTTAAATGCTACGTTCAATCCGCTGGCTGCACCAACTGTCATGATCAGATTTTTTGCTGCAAAAGAAGTGCCAAATCGACGGTTCAGGGACTCTGCAATTGTCTGGCGAACATCCTCGAATCCTGCATTGCTCATATAGCCATGGAGAACTGTCGGTTCTTCCTCATTTACCAGATCAATAATGGCCTGACGGACACAATCCGGTGCGGGAACACTAGGATTTCCAAGGCTGAAATCAAATACATTTTCCGGTCCGTAAATCGCGCGAAGGCGATTGCCTTCCTCGAACATCATACGGATTGCAGAATTGTTTTTTACATATGGTTTCATTTTTTCTGCTATCATTTTATGTCACTCCTCTTTTGCTTATTTCTTATTAAGATTTCTCTATTATTTCGTCTTATTTTTTCCAAATATAATCCATCCTACAAGTCCCAGTACCAGCAGACTCACAAGCATCCACACGGTCAGCACAACCGGTCCCTTCGGGCTGAACATATCATAATATCCTTTCAGATAAATCACAACTACAATCGCCGGAATCACATACAGCATGTATTTCTGTACGTTTGCAGGGAATTTCAGCCCTTCTCCGGTATCCGCCTCTTTAATAAAGTTCTTCCAGCCCCAGCCATATTTGGACACGCAGAACATTACAAATACTACAGAACCCAGTGGAAGAATATTATTGGATACAATGAAATCTTCCAGATCCATGATGTTCGTTCCTGCTCCAAGAGGCTGTATTCCTGACAAAATGTTGAAACCAAATACTGCCGGAAGAGAAAGAAGGATCATTGCCACCATATTGACTATAACAGCTTTTCCACGACTCCAGCCTTTTCTGTCCATTGAATAGGATATAATATTCTCAAAAACCGCAATTACAGTAGACAGGGAGGCAAAGGACATAAACAGGAAAAACAGAGCTCCCCAGATTTTCCCTCCTGTCATCTGGTTAAATACATTAGGCAATGTAATAAATACAAGTCCCGGGCCTGCTCCTGGCTCCACACCAAATGCGAAGCATGCCGGAATAATGATCAATCCTGCCATCAATGCGACAAAAGTATCCAGAATCGTAATATGCAGAGATTCTCCCAGAAGGGATCTGTCCTTTCCAAGATAGCTTCCGAAAATAGTCATAGAGCCTGCACCAATACTTAATGTAAAAAATGCCTGCGACAGTGCCCCAAAGATCACATTTCCGATTCCGATCTCGGCCATAGCGGCAAAATCCGGTACTAGGTAAAATTTCACTCCCTCCATCGCTCCGTCAAGCGTAAGGGAATGAACTGCAAGCACTACGATCAGTGCCAGAAGACACATCATCATAACTTTTGTGATTTTCTCCAGGCCACGCTGCACTCCCAAAGAGCACACTCCGAAGGATAAAACAACTACAATGATCATCCATAAAGTCATTGTACCAGCTGAATCCTGAAGTCCTGTAAAATAGTCTGCCACCTGTGCAGAATCTTTCCCGGCCAGTTTGCCGGCTGCCATTGCGTAACAGTAGTAAAGCATCCATCCTGCAACCATGGTGTAGAACATCATCAGCACATAGTTGGAAACCATGCTCATGTAGCTGAAATTATGGAAGTTGGCGCCCTCCGGTTCCAGGTCGTGAAATGCCCTTGCCGTACTTTTGCGGCTTGCACGTCCTACTGCGAATTCACATACCAGTACTGGCAATCCCAACAAAACCAGAAATATCAGGTAAATCAGAATAAATGCCGCTCCACCATATTTTCCCGCCATATACGGAAACTTCCACACGTTTCCAAGTCCAATGGCGCATCCTGCAGAGACCAGGATAAATCCCAGCCGTGATCCAAATGTTTCTCGTTCTTTCAAATCGTCCCCCTTGTTTTCTTTTTCATTTTATAGTGCCTGGCAGCTGTACCTTCCAGGCTTTGTTTTTGTTGGAAAGTAATAAAAAGGACCGGTTATATCCAGCCCTTTTTCATATTTTCCCCGATACCTTATTGTAACGCCGCCACCCATTTATGTCAACGCTTTTATGTGATGGGAGTTTGACGTTTTAAAGTCGAAAATAAATCATTGGTGATAATTTACGATTTTTTTCGCAGTAACAAAGACCAATGTATTGGTGTCCGCAAACTTTTATACATAAAAAGAACAGTCTCACCTTAGACACCATTTTCCAGGCAAAACTGTCCTCTTTCATTATTCCTTAACTTTTCACACTAAGTCTCACCAGCGCCCTCTGCAGCTTGGCTTCTACGATCTTGTATTCCTTATCGGAAAGTCCACCCTTGGCCAGCTTTTCCTGGGCACGCTCTTTGGCTTTTCCAGCGCGTTCGGCGTCGATGTCCTCCTGCCATTCCCAGGTGGTTGCAAGAAGACTGCAATTGCCATCCATTACGGTGAGCATGCCACCGATGCAGGCTGCACTGCGGCTGGTGCCATTCTCCAGTATCACATGGGCCTCGCCCATTCCAAGAGCGGTACAGAAGTTGCAGTGTCCTGCCAGGATTGCCAGATCACCGGTAATGCTGCGGCACACAATGCGCTGCACCTCTCCCTCAAAAAGCAGGCCGTCGGGGGTACCGATTCTAAGGGGAAATGTCCTCATAGGCAGCCTCCTTTACTGATTCTGGTTATTTTTTGCTTTCTCAAATACATCGTCAATAGTTCCGGCAAACAGGAAGCAGCTCTCTGGAATACTGTCGCACTCGCCATCCAGGATCATCTTAAATCCACGGAGAGTCTCTTTCAGCGGAACGTACTGTCCCGGCATACCTGTAAACTGCTCTGCTACAGAGAAGCTCTGTGACAGGAAACGCTGCACCTTACGTGCACGGCTTACTGTCAGCTTATCCTCTTCTGAAAGCTCATCCATACCCATAATGGCGATAATATCCTGCAATTCTTTATAACGCTGCAGAACTCTCTGTACTGCACGGGCAATCTCATAATGCGCCTGTCCAACTACTTCCGGGGAAAGGATACGGCTGGTGGAATCAAGCGGATCCACTGCCGGATAAATACCCTGGCTGGCGATCTCACGGGAAAGTACTGTGGTCGCATCCAGATGGGTAAATGTAGTAGCCGGAGCCGGGTCTGTAAGGTCATCGGCAGGTACATAAACAGCCTGTACAGATGTGATGGAACCCTTTCTGGTAGAAGTGATACGCTCCTGAAGGGCACCCATCTCAGTAGCCAGAGTTGGCTGATAACCTACAGCGGAAGGCATACGTCCAAGAAGTGCGGAAACCTCTGAGCCAGCCTGTGTAAAACGGAAAATATTATCAATGAAAAGAAGCACGTCCTGATTTTTTACGTCACGGAAATACTCTGCCATAGTCAGTCCGGAAAGACCAACTCGCATACGTGCTCCCGGCGGCTCGTTCATCTGACCATAAACCAGTGCAGTCTTGTCGATAACGCCGCTTTCCTTCATTTCATTGTAAAGGTCATTACCCTCACGGGTACGCTCTCCAACACCTGTAAATACGGAAAGTCCGCCGTGTGCTGTGGCAACATTGTGGATCAGCTCCATGATAAGAACTGTTTTGCCAACACCAGCACCTCCGAACAGACCGATCTTACCACCCTTTGCATACGGGCAGATCAGGTCAACGACCTTGATACCGGTCTCCAGGATCTCGGTTGCCGGCATCTGCTCCTCATAGGATGGTGCCGGACGGTGGATTGCCCAGTGCTCTTTCGTCTCTGGTGCCGGAAGATTGTCTACCGGATCACCAAGAAGATTAAATACTCGTCCAAGGCACTCTTCTCCAACCGGAACCTTGATGGGTTCACCAGTATCTACAGCCTTGGTTCCTCTTACCAGACCATCGGTGGAATTCATGGCGATACAGCGTACCGTATTATCCCCGATCTGCTGAGCAACCTCTGCTGTGAGCTTTGTGCCTTCATGATCAATTTCGATGGCATTGAGAAGTGCCGGCAGCTCGTCATGCCCGAACCGGATATCCAGTACCGGGCCGATTACCTGCACCACCTTGCCAATGTGTTTTTCGCTCATTTAGCAGTCTCCTTATAGATTGAAGGATAAAATCCTTCATAATCATCATTATTTCTGTGACTGACCATCCCCAAAATCCATATAGTGACATTTCGTTATATTTTTCACTATATCTTATTTTTTCTCCAGCCAGCACGCGGATGAATATTCTATAAATGCAAAATATCAACTACTATTGTAAATACTGCCTTTTTCGTGGCAGCAATATATTTTGCACCTACCTTATACTCCCTCCGCACCTCCAACAATCTCTGTGATCTCCTGCGTGATGCTTGCCTGACGTGCCCGGTTGTAATGCAGATTCAGCTTCTCGATCATTTCCTCGGCATTGTTGGTCGCAGCCTCCATGGCGGTACGTCTTGCAGCCAGCTCACTGGCTACGCTCTCACAAACCGCACCATAGATCAAACCAGCCAGATACTCCGGAACGATGGCATCAAATACTTCCGACGCATCCGGCTCATACAGAATCAGATTCCGGATGCTCTTTGTATCCTGTTCATCTGTCAGGTCCTTCAGAGGCAGCACCGGAATCGCCGATGGCTGCTGGGAAAGCATGGAAACAAACTTTGTGTAACAAAGATCAATGTGTCCAAATTCTCCCTTCTTAAATTCCCCGCAGAGCAGATTCGCCATCTCAAAGCAGTCTGCAACAGAAACATCGGCAATTTCGCCAAAGCTTTCTGTAACACAGGCAAATCCATTTCGCTTCGAATACTCCACAGCCTTTTTCCCAATGGGAAGAACCAGGAAATCCTGATTCACAGAGGCTGCTTCCAGACATTTAAACAAGTTGGTGTTATATCCGCCAGCCAGACCACGGTCTCCGGCGATCAGCACATAACAGCGCTTCTCATTCCCGGATTCTCTTGCATATACAGAAGAAAAATCTGTATTCCCCTGGGCAATATCCACAAGGGTCTGATGCATGGTCTCAAAATAGGGCCGGCAGACTTCCGCCCTTTCTTTTGCTTTACGCAGTTTGGAGGATGCTACAAGTTCCATTGCCTTGGTAATCTGCATGGTGCTCTGCACACTTTTGATCCGCAGCTTTACCGCTTTCATGTTTGCAGCCATAAAAAGTCCTCCTTGTCACAATTTATTTCTCAGGTCTTGTATTTACAAAATTCTCAGTATACTGTTCCAATGCGCCCTTCAGCTTCTCTTCTGTCTCCGCAGATAATGCACCTGTGGAACGGATTTCCTGCATTGCAGCAGCACCCTGTGCATCACTGTCGATCCAGGTATAAAGACCGGCTTCATAGCTTCTTACATCCTCTGTAGCAACCCTGGAAAGGATTCCCTTGGTTACTGCATAAAGGATAGCTACCTGCTTCTCAACTGGAACCGGAGCATTCTGGTTCTGCTTCAGAACCTCCACAATACGGGCTCCTTGCTCCAGTCTGGCCTTGGTATCTGTATCCAGATCAGACCCAAACTGAGCAAAGCTCTGCAGCTCTCGATACTGGGAATAAATCAGCTTCAAAGTACCGGCAACCTTCTTCATTGCCTTGATCTGTGCATTTCCACCAACTCGGGATACGGAAATACCAGGGTTTACAGCCGGCATAACACCGGAATGGAACAGCTCTGTCTCCAGGAAGATCTGTCCGTCTGTAATGGAAATAACGTTTGTCGGGATATACGCGGAAACGTCTCCTGCCTGTGTCTCAATAATAGGAAGAGCAGTCAGGGAACCGCCGCCGTGTGCCTCGTCCAGTCTTGCGGCACGTTCCAGAAGTCTGGAATGGAGATAGAAAACATCTCCGGGATATGCCTCACGTCCCGGTGGACGACGGATCAGCAGGGAAAGTGCACGATAGGCAACTGCATGCTTACTTAAATCATCGTAAATGATAAGCACATCTTTTCCCTTATACATAAAATATTCACCCATTGCACATCCGGAATACGGTGCAATGTACTGCAGCGGGCTGGCTTCTGAAGCAGTAGCCGCTACAACGATGGTGTAATCCATAGCGCCGTTTCTGGTAAGAGTTTCAACCAGGGAAGATACTGTGGAACGCTTCTGACCAATTGCAACATAGATGCAGATCACGTCCTTACCTTTCTGATTGATAATGGTATCTGCTGCCAGAGTGGTCTTACCAGTCTGGCGGTCACCGATGATCAGCTCACGCTGGCCTCTTCCAATGGGAACCATGGAGTCAATTGCCTTAATACCGGTCTGCAGAGGCTGGTTAACGCCCTGTCTCTCGCAGATACCTGGTGCCGGGCTCTCAATCGCCCTGTATTCACTTGTCACTACAGGTCCTGCACCGTCAATAGGCTGTCCAAGGGCATTTACAACTCGCCCGATCATAGCCTCGCCAACCGGAACAGATACCACCTTTCCGGTGCGCTTTACGGTCTGACCTTCGCCAATACCGGAATCATCACCAAATAAAACGATAGAAACACTGTTCTCTTCCAGGTTCTGTGCCATTCCGAAGCTTCCGTCCTTAAACTCAAGAAGCTCTCCTGCCATACAGTTGATAAGACCGCTGGCTCTGGCAATGCCATCACCAACCATAAGAACCGTACCGGTCTCATTCTGTTTGATAGCGTTATCGTAATATTTGATCTGACTGCGGATGACTTTTGAAATTTCTTCAGGTTTAAGCTGCATTTTCTCTATCCATCCTTATACTATAAGCTCGTTTAATTTTCTGGAAAGACCGTCCAGACGACTCTTTACAGTACCGTCCAGCTGTCTGCCCTCCAGTTCCACTTTAAGACCTGCAAGCACCGTCGGATCTGTCTTCTGGGTCAGGGTAACGGTCTTGCCGCTTATCTTCTCCAGCTTGTCCTTAAGCGCTGCCATCTGCTCATCTGTCAGTGCAACCGCGCTGGTCACCACTGCAGTGGCAATATTATGGTCCACATTGTACCGCCGTGTAAATTCCTCGCAGCAACCGGAATACTCTCCCAGGATTCCGCGCTCACACAGCAGCTTCAAAAAATTCACCAGATACCGTTCTGCTTCTGTTCCAAATGCAGTATCAAGAAGTTTTGTCCTCTCTTCCTTCGGGATAGAAGGCTCTGACAACAATTTCACATAATCGGGATTCTCCCGAAAAAGCTGCCGGATCGTCTGCATCTGCTCCAGCACAGTGTCGGTAAGCTGTTCTTCAGCAGCAAGATCATACATGCTGCCGCCATATAATCTGGCAATCTGCGTCATGATGCCTCACCTACATTCGAAATAAACTCGTCGATCAGTTTCGCGTGATCCTCTTCCTTGATCTCACGCTCGATCACCTTGCCGGCAATCTCCATTGCCATGCCGCCGATCTCATTCTTCACTTCATTGACAGCTTTGCGTTTCTCCTGTGCAATGTCGCTCTCAGCCTTCTCTTTCATAGCACGGGCTTCCTGGGCTGCACTTTTCAGGATCTCCTCACTCTGGAGGGAAGCTGTCCTCTGTGCCTCTGTGACAATATCGCTGGCCTTTGCTTTGGCCTGCTGCATATTCTGTTCATACTCTGTCTTCATGGCAAGAGCTTCTTCCTTCGCCTTTGTAGCATCCTGGATTTCGGCATCTGCCATTGCTCTTCTCTTCTGAAGCATTTCATTGACAGGCTTAAACAAAAATCTTTTTATCAGATACATTTGAAGAAAAAGATTGCAGATCTGTGCGATAAACGTCCACGGCACAATTCCTACAAGTTCCTGTACCTGCATGTTCTAACCTCCTGTTGTAACTGCTACCATTCATACCTTTCCAGCAGCTTACCAGTATAAAAACAAGCTGCTTTGGTGCCGCCTCTATGGATCTTCTATAACCGCGGTCTGTGAATGGTAACCCCTGTGGTACTTGTCCTTAATTATCCAAGGAATTTCATGAAGGTACCAGGTGCAACGAAGATCAGAAGCAGACCGGTTACGAAACCGTAAATACCTGTAGTCTCTGCGATCGCACAACCAAGAAGCATGGTAGATGTTACATCACCTTTGCACTCCGGCTGACGTCCAATCGCTTCCAGAGCTTTTGCAACTGCATTACCTTCTCCAATACCAGGTCCGATACCTGCGATCAGTGCAAGACCAGCACCAATTGCACAACCAGCCAGTGCGATACCTTTTGCCAATACTGTAAAATCCATAATCAAATCCTCCTGTTATTTATGATTTCTCTTGTTAAAAAATACAATTCAGCCGGAAACTGCAAAATATTTTCTGCATTCTCCGGTTTTCTGCCCACTTCGTGAACCTCTGCCTTCTTTAGACTACTCTTCCGCTGCATTCGCAATATACATTACAGTCAGCATACAGAAAATAAATGCCTGCATGATTCCGGAAAACCAATCAAAATAAACTGACATAATTGCCGGAATACCAACATCCAGGAATGGGATCTTCGACAATACATCTCCCACAATACCCGGAATCAGTCCGAACAGTTTGGAACTTGCCAGCGCCAGCGCTGCATAGATCAAACCATTGATAACTACACCGGAAAGAATATTTCCAAAATGACGGCATGCCATACTGATCGGTGTGGCGATCTCAGAAAGAATATTAAATGGTGTCATAATAGGGATTGGAGTTGTAAATCCCTTCATATATCCACCGAAACCATTTGTCTTGATCTTCTGTGCCGTGATCATGGTAAATACAACAACTGCCCATGCAGCTTCTGTGGAAAGATCTGCTGTAGGGCTTCGCAGTCCTACAAGGCTGATCAGGTTGGATACCACACTGGTGGCAAAAAGCGCCGCCACAAAAGGAATCATATAGCTGAATTTCTCACCCATATTTCCGATGACGAACTTATTTGCTGTCTCCACCAGAAGCTCAGCCACAGCCTGTCTCCTGGATATTTTCTCCACCTTCAGATCATGTGTCAGCCAGATACAAAGTCCTGTGATCAACAGCATAACCAGCCAGCTTACAACCAGAGTCTCCGTGATCTGGAATTTCCCAAGGATGGGAATCTCAAATGGAAACGTATAGAATATCCTGCCACCGGTTATTTCAATATCCATGTACTCTCACCTCCTGTCATTATAAATTTGCAACTGTTCTGTACCACCTCTGTCACACACCTCGTGGAGTAGTACCTGCTGAATAGTTACATAAAATTGTATATATCATTATGCGGCCTTCCTCCCCCCAATGATTCCAACTGTCTTGATCACAATGTTTGGAAAAAGCAATGGTAAGATTCCGGCTACAAACTGAAAACAGGGAACCGCAATCGCCAGAACGCCCCAGATAAGCTGAAGCATCATTCTCTGACTATAGCTGGCCTTCATCTTTGCTGCAGCCTGTTTATCGTCCTCCATGGAAACTATCTTCTGAACGGTCAGTCCCATAAGGAAAAAGTTCAGTACTGCCACCATCCCGCCAATAAATCCGGCGAGAAGCACTGTATAATCAAACGGAATCTGCTCCGGCACTGCCAGATGTCCGATTCCAAATACAGCCCACATCAGGACTACGCATACAAATGTACCAATCGCCACCTTCTTAGTCTCTTTCCTCACTGCCGGCTGCACATCTGCAAACATTTTGCTCATACAAATCTCCCTTCTGAAACGTGTTTGAAAAAGGCTTTCCGCAAAATGTACGTCACACTTTGCAGGAATGATTCCTCAAACATACTCTAATGATGTCTGTTAAATGAAACTTTATTCTTCTTTTTCTCTTTCTCTTTCTTCTGATGTCCGGTTACGGACAGGTAAAGCTTATAGGCTACTGTAAAGGAGCCTCCCAGTCCGAAAAAAAAGCCAGGAATAAAAATCCATTCTCCTATTCCCAGGCTGGTACTCATCCACCAGCAGATCAGCAGGCACAGAAGCAGAGGAGTGATAAAGGATAAGCTAAATTGACTAAGCAAAGTCATATTCTTGATAATATCTCCCCATTTTTTCATAAAAGTCTCCTGTCTCAAGTCTCATTTTATAGACAGATTTTAACACAATTCAGTATGGATAGCAACTTCTATTGTGCACATTATTTAAAAATTGACTTCCATTTTATTGCATATCGTCAATTTTTTCACACTTCAAAAAGTAATTACATGCTAACAAATTCTTGTTATTTTGTCGTTATACAATCGTTAAACATTGACTAAAATTCAGACACGGCAGGTAGTATTGTCTAGTACATTGAATATTAAGTAACCGCCATATTGACTTGTCTGATTTTTCATCTGCTGCGTTGTCGTCGGTCGCCGTAGCCACCGCTACGCCTCCTTCCTCCGCCTTGCATATGAAGAAATCATCCTGCGTCAATATAGCAGAAACTTAATTTTCGATGTACTAGAATGTGTTTGAAACAGGCTCTGGCTGCAATATCCTTTGATATGCAAAAAACTGCCTTGTATCAGCATTCCCATTCCTGGTAAATTCATGCTGTACAAAGCAGTTTCTCTTTCATAGTTTCTTATGAACCGCTCTATCTTATTTTAGAGCGTATTTGTAAAATCATTCTCGCAATCTGCACGCCCCGCTTTGCGGCATATTTTGCCCAAATTCGTAGAGCGTGTTTGTGAAATCATTTCTGAAAATTATGACGTACCTCTTATGAAAGCTGTCTTAATTTGCATACAAATAAGAACTATATGTGGGATCATCAATGTTTGAGGAATCAATCCATGCCGGATCGATACGCACATTCCGCTTGATTTCCACACTCTTCTTTGGTGCAGTAGTCAAAAGTGCTGTCCAGATGGTCTGATATCCCATCGCGTAAGGCTGCTGGGAAACCACACCGACCTCTTTACTATTCCGGATAGCCTCCTGTTGTTTCGCTGTGGCATCCACACCAACCATCACGATGGAATCCTTTGTTTCATCCTTTTTCATGTCCAGATACAGATCGGCAATATCTGCATTATCGCAGAAAACACCGTCCAGCTGCGGATATTTGTCAAGAACCTCCTGCATGGCAGCTGTCATATCCTCTACCTGATCCTGATAAACAATCTCCACGACCTCAATATCCGGATAATTGGTGATATAATTGGTAAAACCGCTTACACGTTCCTGAATGCTCTGCGTCTTTTCCTGCGCGGAAAAGACAGCAACCTTACCCATTTTTCCGATGGCTGTGGCTAATCTATACGCAGCGATTTCTCCCACCCTGGTATTATCCGTACCGCGGAATGCACGGATCATCTTACTGTCCGTAACACCGGAGTCAAATGCCACAACCGGGATTCCATTCTCCTTGGCAGCTTCCAGCTGCGCCTGAAGGGAATCCATATCGCTGGCAGAAACACAGAGTACATCAGGATTCTCTGCAATTACTGCATCTATGGTATTTACCTGGCTCTCCACATCTTTCTCATCGCTGGCGCCTTCAAAGGTCATGGTCACCTGATCTTCTTTCTTGAAGCCATATGCCTCGTTTACATCGGCAATTGCCTGCTCCATTCCTTTCTTAACCAGTCCCCAAAACTCTCCGCTTGTACTCTTGCTTACAACTGCCACCCGGGATCCTGCCTGGATTTCTACAGATGTATCAATTTCAGGAATAAGAGGATCCTTTTCTTCCTGGGCTTCTTCTGTGGATTCCGTAGTCTGCCCGTCAGAAACCAGTGGTGCGATCACTTTCTCCACTTCTTCTTTCTTACAGCCTGTGAAGGTGCATAATGCAGCCAGAACAACAGCAGGTATCACTGCTACTTTTTTCATTTTATTCACTCCTCATCTGAATGTTTAAAGTTTTTTCAAAAAAACTTTTTATAACTATTTTTCGCAGTCTTCATCTTTGTTTAATCTTGCTTTTACATTATACACAATTTCGGTTCCACGTCTATAGTTTTTATGTTTTTTTCACATTTGCGGGATAGAAATCCCCTTAAATTCCGCCCCTTCCGGCTTCGTCACGAATTTCATCACCTTTCCGGTTACAGGATGTAAAAAGGTAAGGCTTGCGGCGCACAGGGCCAGGCTTCCTGCCCCGATGGTCACATTAGTTCCGGCACCATATTTCTCGGTCACCTGCCAAAGGCATTCCGGCATGAGCCATCTGAACCCGTATCTGGTGATGGCGGCCTGTATCCAGATGAATTCGGAGCAGCCATTTTTTCTTTCCGGAAATTTCATCCACAGCTTCACCGAGAACCTCATAGGAAAGTCTGGCTTTCTTCGCACCAGGAGTGTTCGCATTCACTACGGAAGAAGTATTGGATTTTCCATCTTTTTTCAGGTAATCCTCCAGAACTGTTTCTTTTTTCCCAGTCTCTGCCTGCTGTCCATATGTTACTGCCAGATAAATTTTTTCCATCTTTCCAGCTGTAATCTGTGCACTTAACGATTTCGCAGCCTCAGGTGTCTTTCCAAATACAAGAATACCTTCTACCGGCTGATCCAGCCTGTGGATTACTGCCAGATATGGAATCCTTCTCCCACCACCAGCTTGCATTGCCAGATAATTTTTCAGGCTGCTCTCCAGATCCATGGCACCAATTCTTGCATTCTGTACCGCAATTCCCGCTGGCTTACGGCAAACTATAATCTCTTTATCTTCGAAAAGAATGTAGTCCTCTATTTTCCCACTAAACATCGTCTGCTTCCCTCATAATTTCCAATTTTCTCCGCTCATTATAGCGGATTAAAGCCTGATTTACAAGCTCACACTTTCTATTCCGGTATGCTTTATGCTGCATATCGGTTCCTGTTCACTTCGTATCCAATACATCATCCCGCTTTTTTGTCTCTCACAGCATGGAAAAGGACGGTCATCATTTTACTTATATTTCAAATGATGACCGTCCTAAAATTCTTCAGTATTCAATGGTCTTTTCCTCGTTTTTCAAATTGATTTACAATTTAATATTTACGTGGTCTTTATTCAGTTGTTCTATATTCAGTTTTAAGTTTTTATTTAAAATCTCTTATCTTATTTCCTGCTCATAAACGATATGATGTTTATCATTCGGTTTATTTAGAAGTTTGATAGATTGAAATTATAATTCACGTTTTATAATTTCTTCTGCAGAAATATCGGATATACTTCTCAGGCTCTGAATCATTATCATAAACAATTTCAAACTTAATTCGGTTAAATCCAAAACCACTTACTGGTTCATATGCTCTCTTATATGTATTATACAAAAAAGTTTGAGCGGAAGTTCCTGATCTATTTCTGACTGGAATATCAATTATGATATTCTTCTAATGCAAAGTTTCGATTCATATTCTAAAGGTTCAATAGGAATCTCAAGATATCCTGCTTATCTGTGATAAGGGGTTATATCCTCTGGAAAAATGTTTCTTTACACAAGTTCCAGATCTTTGTATTAGTGGTGGACAGTTATTCAATATAAGTAATCGCTTCTATTTACCTTGGATACGTTTATAAGTATCAGTTGAATCAAATGATACTTTATTTTCTATTTACACAGTTCTCGTATCAGGTCTTCTTGCAGGAAATGCGATTCCTGTCTCTCTTATATTGATTAGAAAGATTTTATGTTCCCATTGGAATCACTAAGCTCCTTTCTTTATGAAGTTGTTTTTCTTTTGATGAGCTTATATTACCATCTCTGGTCTTATTTGTCAATATTTTTTTGTGCATTTTTCGTTTTATTTCTGTTTTATTTTGGTGCTTCGCGTTGTATTTCTGTGTTTTTTATTAATTATTGTAATTATTCAGAATATTCGTTCATGTAACAAGAAAGGCTCCTTTTTGCAGAAGTCTAAATGGGTGTTTAAAAAAGGCTTTCTGCAAGATGTACGTCACAATTTGTGGGAGATTTTGTCCGGATGAGGGTATTATAGCGGGCTACGACAACCGAATTCGGGAAAAATATACCGCAAAGTGGGGCGTGCAGATTGCGGAAATGTTTTTTTAAACACGTTCTAGCCTATGTAGAAACACATTGAGCGATATTTACCTTTTCGTTGCAGTGAGATCATACCATGTAGAACTTTTTATGTAACAGGGAATTTTGATAAAAAGGCAGGTCGCTCTCAAAAAGAATGACCTGCCTCATAACATTTTATTTTCTATTGTAGTTGATCAGACAGCCTTTCAGGATGATTTCCCGCTCATCATCTGTCAGCTCTCCAAGTGTTACGGTAAACGGAACCAGTCCGCTCTCTTTTACCACATAGCCGGTAATGCTGTCGGCTTTCTCTTCCACTGCCTTGCGGATTTCCGGGAAGAACAGGTAATCACCGTTTACAAACGGAAGATCACCGGCCGGGATCAGGAATGGAAGCATTCCCCAGTTAATCAGGTTGGAACGGTAACGTTTGGTAGCGTATTCGTTGGCAATGTTTGCCCAGCCGCCAAGTACTTTCTGGCAGGAAGCAGCCTGCTCACGGGCAGAACCATCGCCGGGCTTCACTGCGAAAATAGTACTTCCAACGCCAAGATTGCCTTTGCCAGCTTCCGGATACTCTTTGTTCACCGCTTCCATAACCGGCTTCAGCTCTGGCAGTGCATCCAGCGGACATTCGCCGTTCTCAATAGCATGCTCTGCTTTCTGAACCTCTTTTGCCCGTCCAACATAAGCCGGATCCTTTCTGGAAAGAGTAAACTCAGCCAGTCCAAGAGGATTGGAACGGTAGGAGGAAGTCTCACCGGATGGGATCAGCTCGTCGGTAGTAGTTACCGGATCGTGAATTTCGGAAACAACCTTCAGAACCAGATTCTCTGCAAGTGCCGGCATCTTCGGCCAGTCTTTGATGTTCGGTCCAAACTGGATCTCAACAGACGGATCAGCCACGCCCTTGCTGTCAAATACACGGTTATCGTAAATCGTTTTATCAAAGAAATATTTCTGTCCTCTGTACTCTCCTGTGAAATTCTCAGCAGAGGTAAGGAATCCCTTGTTTGCAGCTGTAGCAGCGATAGAACGGGCATCCATAAGTGCAACAGAAGAAATCTGACCATTCTGGATCTTGGAGCCTTCACGGTTCGGGAAGTTTCTGGTGGTATGGCGGATACTGAAAGCATTGTTTGCCGGAGTATCTCCAGCACCGAAGCATGGACCGCAGAATGCAGTTTTCACAACAGCACCTGTCTCAAGAAGATCTGCCAGAACTCCATTCTTAGCCAGTTCCATATAAATCGGAGTACTTGCCGGATATACGCTTAAAGTAAAGGCATCTGCACCGATGCTGGTTCCGCGGAGAATATCCGCTGCAGCACAGATATTCTCAAATCCACCGCCTGCACATCCTGCAATAATTCCCTGGTCAACATAAAGCTTTCCGTCTACAACCTTATTACGGAGAGTATAAGGAACCTTGCCGTCCAGACTTACCAGAGCTTTTTTCTCAACATCGGCAAGGATGTCATCCAGATTTGCATTCAGTTCATCAATTGTATAAGTATTGCTTGGATGGAACGGCATAGCGATCATTGGCTTGATCTCGCCAAGGTCAATCTCCACACAGCCGTCATAGTAAGCCACATCTCCCGGTTTCAGTTCTTTATAGCTCTGGGCTCTTCCATGGATCTCGTAAAACTCCTGAATCTTCTCATCTGTCTGCCAGATAGAGGAAAGGCAGGTAGTCTCAGTAGTCATAACATCGATTCCAATACGGAAATCAGCACTTAAATTAGCTACGCCAGGACCTACGAACTCCATTACTTTATTCTTCACATAACCATTTGCAAATACTTTACCAATGATAGCAAGAGCAACGTCCTGCGGTCCTACGCCCGGACGTGGGCTTCCTTTCAGATAAATAGCAACAACTCCTGGCATATTAATATCATATGTCTGGGAAAGGAGCTGCTTCACAAGCTCCGGTCCGCCCTCTCCCATAGCCATAGTTCCAAGAGCGCCATAACGGGTATGGCTGTCTGAGCCAAGGATCATCTTGCCGCACTCAGCAAGCATTTCGCGGGCAAACTGATGGATAACTGCCTGATGTGGCGGAACATAGACACCGCCGTATTTCTTCGCACAGGTAAGACCAAACATATGGTCATCCTCATTAATAGTACCGCCTACTGCACAGAGAGAATTGTGACAGTTTGTCAGAACATACGGTACCGGAAAACGCTCCAGTCCGGAAGCACGTGCAGTCTGGATAATTCCTACAAAAGTAATATCATGGGATGTCAGTTTATCAAATTTAATCTGAAGCTTGTCCATATTACCGGAAGTATTATGGGCTTTTAAAATAGAATAGGCAATGGTATTTCTTGCTGCATCTTCTCTGGAAACAGGAAGCTGGGCTTCAGCTGCCGGAATGATTTCCTTTCCATTCTGCAGATACACACCGGTATCATATAATTTCATAATAAAGCTCCTCCTCATCTTAAGAGATTTATAAGTAACAAATATTATGCAGCTGTTCACCAGCAACATTCTGAGAGGTATTTTTTGTGAACAGCAACAACATTATCGTTAATTATAGTAGATTTCTCCGAAAGGGTCAAGCAAAAACACTTTAGTGTGCTAAAAAGCTTTTTCTGCAAAAATGACCTGTAATTTTGCTCCACATTTCTGTTGCAACTTTTTCAAATCAGTGATAAGGTAGAATCTACCAACACTGAAATAATGGGAGGTGTTCTAAGATGTTTCGCCTTTGGGGACGAATCTGGAAAGATAACCATATGCTGAAGGATACCGTGATCTGTGATGACCGCCAGGAGACCAGGACGCACAAGGTTTTTCACTGTCTGGAGCAGATCTGTTATGAGCTGGATCTGGGAAATCCGATCTGGCTGGATACTACGGTACGGGATTTTAAGAAGCACAGTAAAACACGTTTTTATCAGGATAATTTTATTGAACAGATTGACTTTGATTACCTGGAAATACAGGTAATAGAGGAAGATGGAGGAAAATGATGAAAAAGACAAAATTATTTATGCTGGTTCTCACCAGCGCAGTACTTGCCCTTACTCCGGTAACTGCAAGCGCAGCTGAAGCTGTACCTTCACAGGTAACGGAAACTGTTATTGCCACCCCTACTCCGACGCCCAAAAAGCCACAGAAAAAAGGCTGGGTGAAGACCAAATCCGGAATCAGAAGATACTATCGAAAAGGCAAACGCCTCACCGGTTTCCAGAAGATTGGCAAGAATTATTTCTATTTCAGTGCCAAGGGAACCCTATTAAAAAATACTACTGTTAATAAAGGTTACAAGGGATTTACTTACTACATCGACAATAAAAGTCATGTAATCGGCAGAAAAAAGGGGTCTACCTACTATACTGCCAACGGAAAGAAAATGACTCAGGTTCAGATTGCCAACCTCCGCTCCAGGCAGATTGCAGCAGAGATCACCAATTCCAGCATGTCTAAATCCCAGAAGCTTCAGACATGCTTCAACTGGGTAATCAAGGGATATTATAATATCTGGCGAGACTTTGACCAGGGCGGCAAGGACTGGCCTGCTACTTTTGCAAATGACCATTTTCTCCATCACAACGGGGACTGCGTTTCTGACGCTGGCGCATTTGCTTACCTCGCCAAGGCAATCGGATACAAAAACGTTTATGTATGTGCCGACGCTGTGCAGAGCAACAACAATGCACACGCATGGTGTGAGATCAACGGATATGTTTATGACCCGCTTTTCGCAGAGGCAAAGAGTTACAGCAAATATTACGGTGCTACTTACGGCTCTTATGGACTTTACCCGGTTTTGAAATATAAGATTTCATAAATGGTTAATATTCGCTGTACCGACTGCAGTAACTAAATTCAGACAAATATATGCGGCGCACAGATTACAAAAGCTCCCGGATCCGCTACAGGATTCCGAGAGCTTTTTTTGCAAGCTGATCAGCCATATCGTTGTATTTGTCGTTGGAGTGTCCTTTCACTTTTACAAAATGGACTTTTACTTTCTTCACGGCTTCCCGGTAAAAGCTCTGATACGCAATTGTTCCGGGTTTGGTAGCTTTCCAGGCACCGGTGCACCATTTGGCAATGCCTTCATAATCATGGTAAATGGTGATTTCCGGAATATTATGATCCACAGCATACTTCATTGCCGCTTCGGAGCCTTTGATTTCTCCTGCTACATTATGCATCAGGGCCAGCTCTTTGTCCGTCATTTTCTGGCAAAAGCACTGCTCCTGTCCATCCTGCAGGATTACCATTCCGTAGGAAAATTCACCGGTGTCTGCACGATAGCTGCCGTCTACGTAGGCGATCACGTCTGTAGAAGCTGCTCCGCTGTTACTTTCTGCCAACATATCATCGCTTTTTCCACAGTCAGTACTTTCTTTTAGGCCACTTTCCACATCCATCCCCAGGCTTTCTCCTGATGCTGAATTCTTTCCAATATCGGACATCTCTCCTGCACAAACATTTGCACCAGCGAACGCCTGCGCATCTTCCATAGTTGGAAAGCTTTTAAACTCCGCCCCGGAAAATCCAGTCACCTGCTTCTGACATTCCGCCCAGGTCAGAAACACACCCGTTTTTCTGCCTGTTCTTACTGCATAGTATTTCTTTGCCATGTAGCCTCCTTCTGTATCAGACATTCTCAAACACTTTTTCTTTAATTATAACGAAACTGTTTCTTTTCTTCAATAACAGATTAGAGCATGTCCACAACACTCTCTAATCTATCCCTGGCATGTAACTTTAATATACCCTGTTCGTCCTGTCGTCACGCTGAAACCGCTGAATGTTTTTCACCACTTCATCCACTACGCGGAATCTGGTCTCTTTTGCAGCCCATGCAATATGCGGAGTAATGATCAATTTATTGCTGTCCTGGATCTTAAGAAGCGGATTCTCCGGATCCATTGGCTCTTTGCAAAGAACATCAAGGCCTGCACCTGCAATGGAGCCTTCGGTAAGAGCGGTGTACAGATCTGGCTCATTTACAATGGCGCCTCGCGCAAGATTCAGGAAAATAGCGGTTTTCTTCATCTTACGGAATTTTTCCAGCGTCATCAGGTTCTCCGTGTACCCGTTCAGCGGTGCATGGACGGAAAGAATATCAGAGCGGGAAAGAAGCTCATCCAGGCTTACCTGTTCATACTCTGTATTGTATTTTTTCCCGGAAGCGGAGTAGCAGATAATATGGCAGCCAAATGCCTTGGCGATCTGCGCCACCCTGTTTCCAATTGCGCCAAGACCGATAATTCCCCAGGTTTTCCCATCCAGCTCGAAGAAATTCTGACCGAAGTGGGAGAAGCAGGTGCCTCTTGCATATTCTCCGGATTTTACGTAATTGTCGTAATAATTCAGTTTTTCCAGAACATAAAAAAGAAGAGCAAAGGTATGCTGTGCCACTCCGTTTGTGGAGTATCCGGCAACATTGTAAGCTGCAATCCCCTTCTTTTTCAGATAGTCTCCATCCAGGTTGTTAAAGCCTGTTGCAGTCAGGCAGACCAGCTTCAGGTTCTGGGCTTTTCCAATGGTAGACTCGCAGATTGGAACCTTGTTGGCTACAATCACATCTGCGTCTTTTGTCTTTTCTTCCATTTCATCTGCGGTTGTAGTAGGATAAATAACTACCTCGCCTAGCGCCTCAAATGGGGTAAATACCATATCCTGTCCCAGGCTGTCTGCTTCCAGAATTACAATTTTCATAATGTACTCCTCTCTTTCTTCTGTGCTCACTTATATAGTCGTACGTTTCCTCATCTGTTTTATAAAATACCGTTTTCTCCGGGAAAATGCAATCCCCAAAATATAAGAGCGCAAAGCTGATAGTGCCTGCGCCCTTATTTAGCAGTCTGTAATTATCAAGTCATAAATTCCCGGATGATCTCACGCATAATCTTCTCTTCCTCAGGAGTCAGCATCTTACTGAAATGACTTCCGGAAGCAGCTGTCTGCTTGATGCTGCTGGTAATCTTGTCCACAATTTCTTCCTGTAAAACGGGGTCCGCTTTTTTCGCAGCAGGAATCTCTTCTGCCCAGCTTCTCATCTGCTCCACATAATCTGTCAGCGTGTCCATCACCAGCTCTTCTTTGTAAGAAAAATCCAGAGCCTGACGCAAAAGCAATAATGTAACTGGTACAGTGGCGCCCACATACAGATAGGTCAGAGGAAGCCCCTCTTCTATCCTTAACGTCTGGGAAAAATAGATGGCACAGCCAAGGATCACAGTGGACAAAAGTGCCGGATACCACACCAGCCGATTCATTCTGTGAAGAAGCCTGTCCCGTGTTTTCCAAAGCCTCAGCCATTTTTCCTTCAGGCTGATCCGCTGGCTGCTGCCTGTTCCTTGGGTGTTTTTCGCGCCTGTGGTTTTGCTTCCGGTACTTTTCAGCATTCTTCTGTAGGTGAGGTTTGTCGTCAGCATTCCAATTGCTCCAAGAGCCCCCAGGGCCGCCATACTGTAGAGCAATATCTGCAGATCCATAATTTTCTCCAGCATAATGTCCTCCCATATTCTTAACGTTTACGAACATTATACCGCTGTCCTGCTCTGTATGAAACATAAATCGTTCGTCAAATTCTCGGTAAATCTCGCTTATCCTGTGGTTTCTCTGCATATTTTCCTATTTTATGATCACTTATATAAAGACTTTCCGCAATATATCAATTAGTTTTTGATTTATTGCGGAATAAACGTGATATATTGCGGAATAGTTTTGATATTCCGCGCGATAAGTAAAATATATCGCAGAAATAAATATAAATGCCCCTTAAACAGATTCTGCTTATTTCTACAGTGTCTGCTTAAAGGGCAGTATATTATCTTCCTTACATTTCCTGTAATGCAGCTACCACTTTCTCAAACTGCATAAAGTGAGACGCCTTTACCAAAATGGTATCACCAGTCTGCACATAATCAGACAGATGGGACAAAAGGCTGTCACGATCCGGTTCTTCTATAACGATAAGCTCCGGGTTCTTTCTCGCCATCTTCGCAATGTTTGCGGAAAGAGGACCGGTGCAGATGCATACGTCAATTCCACACTGGGCTGCATGCTCGCCTACCTCTGCGTGAAGCTGAACTTCATTCTCTCCAAGCTCTCCCATGTCGCCTAAGATTGCCACTCTTCTGCCAGCACCATCTTTCAGCACATCCAGTGATGCTTTCATGGACATTGGGTTGGCATTATAACAATCGTCTACGATAAGGAAACGGTCTGTCTCGATCATGTGGAATCTGCCGCTGATGGCTTCCAGGGTCTCAATTCCGTGACGGATCTGCTCCAGTGTCAGCCCATAAATGCGGCCTACCGCTGTAGCAGCCAGCGCATTGTATACCATATGGATTCCCGGCATCGGAATATCTGCCATAAAGGATTCTCCGCCTATATGAATACGGCAGGTCATTCCCTTTAAGCCTCTGCTTGTAATCTCGTCTGCATATACATCCTTGTCAGCTTCCATGCCGAAGAATACAGGCTTGATTCCTTCGTACTCTTTTACCATGCAAAGCTTATCGTCATCACCGTTTAACACGATATGACCATCTTTTTGCAGATATTTAAAGATCTCAGTTTTTGCTTTCAGTACACCGTCTCTGTCCCCAAGATTCTCCAGGTGGCAGGTACCGATATTGGTGATCACACAGGTATTCGGTCTTGCAATTTTTGCCAGACGAGTCATTTCGCCGAAATCGCTGATTCCCATTTCCAGAACTGCGATCTCATCCTCGTCACGAAGACGGAAAACGGTGAGAGGAAGACCTAACTCATTGTTAAAGTTTCTCTGTGTTTTCAGGGTACGGTATTTCTCTTTCAGCACAGAGGCAATTACCTCTTTTGTACTTGTTTTTCCCACACTTCCGGTAATTCCAACAACCGGAATCTGAAGCTGCTGCAGGTAAAATTCTGCAATGTCCTTTACAGCCTGAAGGGAAGATTCCACCTTGATATATGGGAAATCAGCATTCTCCAGGATTCTCTCAGATAAGGTAGCAAGCGCACCTGCCTCCATCACCTGGGGAATAAATTTATGGGCATCTACACGTTCGCCTACGATGGGAACAAATAAGGTTCCAGCTTCTGCTTTCCGGCTGTCTGTTGTAATAGAGGAAACCTCCTGCTCCAGCTTGTCAGACGGTCCGAAATAAACACCGCCGCAGACCTTGGTCAGGTTTTCCAGGGTAAGATTTTTCATTTTATTTAATCCTTTTTATATTTAATATAAACATTCGGTAAATAATACTTTGCAAGACATTTTAATTTAAAATAACTATTTCACAATTTATAACATACAAATCAAAGTGTTACTTTCATAAATAATCTAAACGAAATATGCAAATTAAAGTAGTTTCATTTCATATATGCAATAGAACGTATCACGAACGTTCTTTTGACTTGTCTTTTACTATTATTCGTACTTCTTTAATGAAATCCGGATCAGTTCCTCGCAAAGCGTCGGATAATCCATTCCCAGTACCTTCGCCTCCTGAGGAATCAGACTGGTAGGAGTCATTCCCGGAAGGGTATTTGCTTCCAGACAGTACATATCTCCGTTCTCTTTCATCATGAAATCCAGACGGCTGTAGCCGGTAAGCCCCAGTGCTTTCGCTGCCTTCACTGCATTCTCCTGCATTTTTGCTGTAAGCTCCGGAGAAATCTCAGCCGGGCAGGTCTCTACAGTAGAACCAGCCTGGTATTTATTCTTATAATCATAGAAGCCCTGGATTGGTGCAATTTCAATAATCGGATATGCTTTTTCATCTACAACTGCAACAGAGAATTCACGGCCTTTGATATATTCCTCCACAACAATGTCTGCGCCATACTGGCATGCATCTGTAAGAGCCTCTTCGTACTCTTTCTGGTCATTTACAATATAAACACCTACGCTGGAACCGCCGCAGCTTGTTTTTACAACTACCGGGAACTGCAGGTTATATTTGGCAATGTCTTTCTCCAGATTGTCTCTTGTCATAGTAAAACCGCCTGGTGTAGGCACATTATTCATCAGAAAGACTTCTTTTGTAATGCGCTTATCCATTGCCATGGCGCTGCTCAGATAACCGGTTCCTGTATAACGGATTCCCATCAAGTCAAATGCAGCCTGTACCTTGCCATCCTCACCATTTGCGCCGTGAAGTCCAAGGAACACAATGTCACATTTTTCGCAAAGTTCCAGAACATTTGGTCCGAAAAAGCTTCTGCGTTTTTTCTCCATCTCCTTGATCTGCGGATTGAAGCTGCTCATATACTCTGCTGCCTTTTCCACATCATATTCAGCCGGGAAAGGATTCTCCCAGTCTACATTCTCAACTCCACAGAAAATATCTACAAGTATTGCCTCATGGCCTTTCTGGCGCAGCGCACCGCAGATTCCGGTACCGGATACAATAGAAATCTCTCTCTCCGTACTGGTTCCTCCAGCCAAAACTACTATCTTCATAATCTTATATCTCCTTTTTTGTTCGTAAACGTAACTGTTCAGTTCCTTCACAGTTACACGCTTTGCCATGCACAGAAATCATGCATTCGCATGATTTCGCGCTGAATTTCCCAGAGGCAGTGAACCTAGTACATCGTTTTCCAAAACACCTCGCGGAATATTCTCTACTGAATAGTTACTCATACACAACCACCGGCATGCCAACCTCAATATTTGCATAAATCTCGGCAGCCTTGTCATATGGAACATTTACACATCCATGGGAGCCTTCCCACAGATAAAGATTTCCTCCAAACTCAGACCGCCAGGAAGCGTCGTGGATTCCCACATTTCCTGCAAAAGGCATCCAATAGGTCACATTTGCTTCGTAGTCCTCTCCTGTAAGCACTGCCGGAGATTCCTTGGCATCCAGTACATAACAGCCTGTAGGAGTGCCACAGCCTTCTATATCCGGATTTCCGCTTACAATAGGTGTGTCCACGATTGGAGTTCCCTTCTGGTAAAAAACAAGACGCTGGTTTGTCAAATCTATCTCCACATAGGTGGAACCAATATCATTTGTACCGCGGCTGTAGCCTGAGTACAGATAAACAGGCTCACGCACCTGTGTAACGCCGCTTTCGACAGCTTCGATCAAAGCCTTTACCTCTTCATCCTGATCAATTACCCAGCCATAATCACCGCCTTTAATTTCCACCTGGCGATTATCGTAAGTCAGAAAAGTCCTGGTCTGTCCCATAGTATCATATTTCAGCCCAAGGTCTGCCACATACTGCCGCACCAGGTTTTCATCCAGGATCACATTGCCATCCTCATCATAACCGAACCAGTTCTTGATCAGGGTACGGTCCACAGTCTCAGTACGATCAGCAAAGTCATAAGTTATGATCACCTTGACAAGCTGATTCATTTTTTCACAATTGGCTTTCAGCAGCTCATCTGTGCTGTACACCGAAGGCTTCCGGTAGCAGCTCTCGTCCTCCAGATTTACAGAAGTTTTTCCCCGGAGCATGGCTGCGGAAATCACTTCCTCCGTCTTAGTGCGATCCAGAGCATTTCCCATTACTTCCGGAATGATTTCAAAAGTATCTCCGGTATCCTGGATCTGGGCATCCACAGGCTGGACTACATTCTCTGGCTGCATGCATTTCAGATTATCAACAGCCTGCCCCATCAGCTCCACGTTATAGCTGAGGGATTCTGAAATATCATAATTCTTATCCTGGTTAAAAGCAAGAAACCAGGTAAATCGATCCTGATCTTTGATCAACTGCTTCACAATGCCGGTAGACACATAGGAAAGCCCCACATCCTGGGCGGAAATGGCTTCCTGACCGTTTTTCATGGTCTCCACAGCAAGAACATAAGCGCTTACACGCTGGTTCAGAAGGTCCTCGGTGTCTTCCGAAGTCATGTAGGAACAATTAAATCCATTCACCATAGAGCCTGGAAGAAAATGACTGGAAAAGTAGTGCACGCCATATCCATAAGCTCCTGCTGTAAGAAGCAGCAGCAAAACCACAAGTAAAATAATAATCGTTCTTCCTGCGCCTGCTTTTTCCTTATTTTTTGCCATAAATTCCTCCCTGCTTATGATGAATTCTTATTGCCTTTACACGACCACATCTTCTGTTTAACCTTATGCAGGAAATAAACTCCATAGTCGGCATTTATTTATGCCTTCCAAATGCAGACGGGTAAAGACAATAAAAAGCAGATGATTACTGTTCACAGATAACAGTAGATTACTCTGCCTCTTTTTATATGCCAGATCAGGTACTTTTCCTGATCTGGCATTGTTACATTCTATGCGCAAATTTCCGATTTCAGAGCCTGTTTGAAAATTGTGGCTCACCTTTTACGGAAAGGTTGCCGTTCACAGCAACACGCTTTTAGCCGAGAAGTTTTTCTACACTGACAAGCTTCACACAAAGTACGAATACCTGTGCTGCTTTGCCAAGATCCTCAAGTGTAGGGAAGGATGGTGCAATACGGATGTTGGAATCTTTCGGATCCTTGCCGTATGGATAAGTAGCACCTGCGCCAGTAAGGACAACACCAGCCTCTTTTGCTCTGGCTACAATTGCCTTTGCGCAGCCATCCAGGGAATCAAAAGAGATGAAATATCCGCCGTGTGGCTTTGTCCACTCACCGATTCCAAGACCGGAAAGTTCTTTGTCAAGCGTATCCAGAACCAGCTCGAATTTCGGACGGAGGATATCTGCGTGTTTTCTCATGTGGGCGTGAAGTCCGTCAAGATCCTTAAAGAATCTTACGTGACGGAGCTGGTTCAGTTTATCATGACCGATGGTCTGAACCTGCATATATTTGCGGAAATCATCCAGGTTTGCCTTGGAAGCTGCAACGGCAGCAATTCCGGAGCCTGGGAAGCTTACCTTTGAAGTGGATGTAAATTTATAAACAAGATCAGGGTTGCCAGCTTTTGCACACTCACCAAGAATCTCAACCAGGAAATCCTGATTATCATCATAGAGATGATGGATGCTGTATGCATTATCCCAGTAAATACGGAAGTCAGGTGCTGCCGGTTTCAGTCTTGCAAAACGCTCTACGGTTTCTTTGGAGTAAGTGTAACCCTGTGGGTTGGAGTATTTCGGAACACACCAGATTCCCTTGATTGCTGCATCTTCACTTACCAGTTTCTCTACCATGTCCATATCCGGTCCCTGTGGAGTCATCGGAACATTGATCATCTCGATTCCGAAAAATTCGGTGATCTTGAAGTGACGGTCATAACCTGGTACCGGACAGAGGAATTTCACCTTGTCAAGTTTGCACCATGGAGTATTTCCCATTACACCCTGAGTCATGGAACGTGCGATACTGTCGAACATAACGTTCAGGCTTGAGTTTCCATATATGATAATGTGTTCCGGATCTACCTCAGACATTTCTCCAAGAAGACGCTTGGCTTCCGGAATACCGTCGATCACACCGTAGTTACGGCAATCTACTCCAGTCTCGCATTTCAGATCTGAATTGCCCTTCAGAACGTCCATCATTTCCATAGAAAGTTCCAGCTGTGCATTGCTTGGCTTTCCTCTTGACATGTCAAGGGCAAGTCCCTGTGCCTTGATCTCTTCAAATTCTTTGTCCAGCTCTTTTTTCAGTGCCAGAAGCTCTTCATGATTCATTTCGGTATATTTTTTCATAAATTCCTCCTTCGGCAATTGCCTGTTTGGTGTATCCTCCTCGTATATCTTTTCCATTTTAGTATGCTAAATTGTCGGTTGTCAAGTGTTTGGCTCTATTTTATATAAAATCCCTCTTAAACCGGTTACTGTTCACTTCGTTCACAGTAACACGCTTCGCGATGCACAGAAATCATGCTTTGCATGATTTCGCGCCGCAACTCTCGGGTTTTCTGTGAACTTTGTTCACAAAAAACACTTCGCGGAATGTTACCAGTGAACAGTAACTTAAACCGCTTCCCATCTTCCAGAAGCACCGCATGGCAATACCAGCCCATTTGACTTCACCGGAAGACCAATTTCCTGGGAATCTACATGTCCCTTATACTTCTTCATCTCTGTTGCCAGCATATAAGTAAGTACAGCCGGAGCAAGTCCGGTGGTGTAGGAATTGATCAGGAAAAACAGGGGATCATCACTGAGAATCTTTGTGCAAAGTTTCACAAGTGGGTGAATGGCATCCTCAATTTTCCAGATCTCGCCTTTTGGTCCTCTTCCATAGGAAGGCGGATCCATGATAATTGCGTCATAGTGATTACCTCGGCGGATTTCACGCTCTACAAACTTCACACAGTCATCTACCAGCCAGCGGATCGGTGCATCCGCAAGACCACTTGCTGCCGCATTCTCCTTCGCCCAGGTCACCATTCCCTTGGATGCATCTACGTGTGTAACAGACGCGCCTGCAGCTGCTGCCGCAAGAGTTGCACCGCCTGTATAAGCGAACAGGTTCAGCACCTTGATCGGTCTGCCAGCCTCACGGATCTTGTCTCCAAACCAGTCCCAGTTTGCTGCCTGCTCCGGGAAAAGACCGGTGTGCTTGAAGCTGAATGGTTTCAGATGGAATGTAAGATCCTTGTAATGAAGATTCCACTGCTGGGGCAGATCAAAGAACTCCCATTCACCGCCTCCCTTGGAGCTGCGGTGATAGTGTGCATTCATCTTGCGCCATCCTGGCTCTGTCTTCGGTGTATCCCAGATTACCTGCGGATCCGGACGGACAAGGAGATATTTCCCCCATCTCTCCAGTTTCTCGCCGCAGGAAGTATCAATTACTTCGTATTCTTTCCAGCCATTTGCTATCCACATTTTATTTTTACCTCATTTTCTATTATTTCGCACAAAAGTCCTAAATGTCATCCATGAATCATATCTGTATAAGTAAAATCATGAATCATTTATAGCACGAATGCGGACAACCCCTGGGAATCGCCACAAACGCAATGTAACTGACTTTCATTTCGCCTAATATCAAAGAACAAATTTATGATAGCAGAAAACTGTACCCACGTCAATTTTGTTCATCTTCTTCCCTGAAAAAGTGCCCAAAAATCTGCCTCACTTTTTTCGGATTTTTCCCATTGAACCACATATTTTTTCGCACTATAATCACATTAAAAAGGAGCGTGATTCAAATGTCAGAAAAGACTACCGATAATAAACTTCCTTACACCTGTACCTCCGCCTACGACCGCAACGCCTGCAAGGGCTGCGTCTGTTCCACCTGCTATGAACAGGAATTCTGCGACAGGTGCAGCAGCTGCGAAAATCAGTCGAAGCGCAAGGAGCGCTGCAATGCTTATGAGGGTGCATACAATTATTAGTCCTCTGTTTTTTTCTCCTCATGCACAAAAAAGTCTGAGTACAGATGCCGTTTCAAGCGACATACTATACTCAGACTTTATTATGAAATCATTCTTTCTGCATATTCCTGCAGCAAACTATCAGCATCTGGCTTTTTCTGCCTTTTCCTTCTGTCTCTCATCCCACAGCTGATCTGCTCTCTCTTTCCAGCAGGCTGCATATTTATCACATTTGCCGCAAAGATGCTCTGCACTCTCCGGTGACTGAAGATCAGTGGATTTCGCGCCGGTCTCTGCAACTAATTTACGCAGGATCTCCGGATTCTCCAGCATTGGACATGGACGAAGCATGTTCTCGTTGAAAGGCTGGTTATCATGATAAGCCTGGAAAATCGGGCTCTTCAGTGCGTCCAGAAGAGAAGTATCTTTGATATTGCAGTTTGAATAATGGATGAATACACAAGGCTCCACATCACCATTTGCATTAATATGCAGATAATGTCTTCCACCTGCAATACATCCATGTACAAATTCAGCATCATTCTGGAAATCCAGCGTAAAGATTGCTTTTGTGCTTCTGAATTTACGGATTGCACGATACATTTCTTCTCGCTGGTCCGGTGTCAGAAGAAGCTCCGGTGAAGCGTCATTTCCAACTGGCATATAATGGAAGAACCATGCAAATAATGCACCACAGTCAACCAGCTTGTCAAAATATTCCTCACTGCTTACACTGTCTACGTTCATGCCTGTATAGCAGGTGGAAACTCCAAATGGAAGTCCTCTGTCCTTCAACAGCTTCATTGCATGCATAACCTTCTGATAGATCCCCTCTCCACGACGTCCGTCGTTGGCTTCCTCGGAACCTTCCAGACTGAATGCCGGAACGAAGTTCTTTACTCTTAAGATTTCATCACAGAATTCCTCATCGAAAAGTGTTCCGTTTGAGAAGGAAAGGAACTCACAATCCGGATGCATCTCACAAAGCTTAATAAGATCTTTCTTACGTACAGTAGGCTCACCACCGGTATAAATATACATGTAAACACCAAGCTCTTTACCCTGTCTGATAATGGAGTCAATGGTCTCCAGATCCAGGTTCAACTTGTGACCATACTCTGCTGCCCAGCATCCTGTACAATGCAGATTACAGGCACTTGTAGGATCCAGAAGAATTGCCCACGGAACATTACAGTTGTTCTGTGCTGCAACCTCCTCCTGTCTTGCACTTCCCTTTAAGCTGGCGTTCACAATAAAGTTCCGGAAAAATACTTTTCGGACACCTGGATCCAGCTGATACAGATTCATAATCAGCTTATACCAGTTGCTGTCGGTGTCCTGGATCGCATTACGAATGGCATCCCTCTGACCTTTATACCAGTCCTGCGGAGTGAATTTGTCAACCAGCTCCATCAGCTTCGGAATGTTTGTCTCTGGATCCTTTTCCAGATATTCTAATGCTTTTGTTACTGCACCCTCTACGGCTGCCTGTTTTGCTTTATCAATCAGTTTCATAATGCTCCTCCTTTAAATTTCTCTGAATTCATCTTCCCAGACTACATTTTCATTCTCACGGATTTTCACAGTGTATACTACCACACAAAGCTTCAGTATTCCCTCCAGCAAAAATGCCACGCCAGTAAAAATCACAGTCAGCTTTGCACCTCCTGCCGGATCAACGAGAAGAAGCATTCCAAATATTCCGGTTGTTACTGCAATAAGCAAAACTGCCCACCAGAGCTTCAAACCGAATTTTTTCGCTTCCACTGACATCTGGATCCGAAGCAATGCATCGGTCAGAATCACAAGACCGAAAATCACGAAAATCAGTCTTAGTATGGCTTCCCTTCTCACCAGAATCAGAATTCCAACTGCAATCATGAGAATTCCAAAGCCAAGGTCAAATTGAAAAGCCAGACAGTAAAAATCTCTGGAAAAATAGCCGATAATTTTTATGATTCCATCTGCAATGAACAGAATTCCTGCAAGAACACAAATTATTTTCACGGCTTTTTCCGGAACAGCCATCAAAAAAATTCCCAAAGCACAGAAAACAACTGCCATCACTATATATCCATTTCGTGCTATTTTCAAAGTTCCTGACGAATTCATTCTGATTCTCCTTTCTGCTTTTCATGGATTTATTATAGTAAGATAAATTTCAAAAAGGAACGGACAAAAAAAGGACTGTGTCTGAAATTCAGACACAATCCCATATTTGCCTAAAAGCTTACCGCATTTCCATTCTCCGGGGAAAAAAGCAGATTTACAAATTCCCTATACGATTTTCAGATAAGCAGGTTTGGTTCCTGCCACCTTTTCCAATGTTTTCTCAAAAGTATTTTCATAGAGTTCACGCAGTTTCTCTGCATATTCTGTCAGATCGTAAGACATCCTGTGATCCATCCAGTCCAGAATCACTCCGATCATTACGCATTTATAAAAATGCATGAGCACCTTCATATCTTCTTTTTCCATAATTTCTTCTTCAAAATTATGTACGATATACTGCTTTATAACATACTGGCACATTTTATCCAGTACACTGGTAAACGTTTCTCTCTGCACGGAACAGTAAATATGGAGCATGGCCTTCTTGTTCTCTCCGATCAGATTCACCAGTACCTCAAGGCATTCCAGCATAGAATCCACTTCCACCGGATGTTCAAAGGCATTGTCCACTTCCCGAAGAAGAGCTGATTCCACAACATCAGAAATATCGCGGAAATGATAATAGAAAGTATTCCGGTTCACACCGCAGCGCTCCACAATATCCTTCACTGTAATTTTCGCAAGAGGTTTCTCATTAAGCAGTTCAAACAAAGTCCTGATAATAATTTCTTTCGTAAAACCAGACATTTTCTCACCTGTCATCTTGAAATGAAGCCGTAAAAAAGCCTAATCGGCTATGTTTCTGGCTTGTTAAGTTATTATCACAGATTATGCCACAAACCAATTTAAAATGCAAGGACAACGCGCCCTTGCATTTACATTAATTTCCCCTGTTCTGATAAAACATCAATTTCTGGAACTGATTCATTTCTTCGGATACGTCCCGGACAGCTCCATAAAACATTTTATGTCCATCCTGTTCTCTCAGGAAAAATGCTTTGATATTTATCCAGATATACTGACCGTCTTCTCTTCTGCGACGCACAGTTCCCTCTGCACCTTCAGCCAGTCTCTGGAAAGACCGCTGGAAAATATTCTGCATTTTTTTCCTGTCATCCGGGTGTATTGCCTCCATGACCTGAACATTCTCTGCCAGATCCACAGGATCCTGTCCAACCAGCAGACAGTACTTATCATTTACCTGCAGCAGCTCCACATTGTCACAATATACATCATAAATGGCAATTGGCCCAAGAATATTATTCAGTATGCTGTCACTTGCCAGCTCAGACTGAAACAGATCCTTGAAACGCACATGCTCAATTTTTCGTGCCTGAATCCCCCGGTAATCCACATTATTCTCGTCATTGAGAAGTGCTTTTATTTCTTCAACCGGAAGAGGCTTGTAGAAGAAATAACCCTGACCATAAATACAGCCCATATTCAGCAGATAATTGATCTGGTCTTCCGTCTCAACGCCCTCTGCGATCATGCGAAGTCCCATAATATTTGCCATTCTGGTAACAGCCTCAAGAATTCCCATTCCCTTGTCCATGGTATTCTCATCCATTTTCAGGAACTTCATGTCAATCTTCAGAACGTCTACATTTACATCCTTCAGCATATTCAAAGAAGAATATCCGCTTCCAAAATCATCCATCAGAACGGTAAAGCCTGCATTTCGCAGTGCCTCTGCCACACCGGTAATCACCTTATATTCTTCTACATAAGCACTTTCTGTAATCTCCAGCTCTACATATTCCGGCGGAAGCCCATATTTGCGAACCAGATTTTTAAAATGCTCTACTACATCAATTGCATAAATATCCACACTGGATACATTGACAGAAATAGGAATTACCTTGTGTCCGCTTTTTATCCAGTCCTGCAGCGTCTGGCAAACCTGCTCCCACACCTTCATGTCCAGTTCTGTGATCAGTCCGTTACTCTCCATAACCGGAATAAAATATCCAGGTGCTACAATTCCCTTCTCAGGGTGCTTCCAGCGCACCAGTGATTCCAGCCCAACGATCTTACCTGTATTCAGATTACATTTCGGCTGAAGATAGTAGATAAACTCATCTCTTTCCAGACCAGCCTGCACCTCAGCAAGGAGCACATGATTATTCTCCAGTCGTGTCTTCATATCTGAGCTGTAATAAGCACAGCGTACAGCATAATTTCCCTTTACTGTCTCCTGCGCAAGAATTGCCCGGTCATACATCTGTGAAGCACTGAGACTGATATCATCAATTACATAAAAACCAAAAGCAGGAAGGAATCCGGTATGTCCACCGTATGCACGCACAAATCCGGTAATACGGCATTTCAGATTTTCGAGAACTTTTTCATCATTTGGAAGAACAATTACAAAGTCATCCCCACCCATATATCCGGCAATCCCGCCAAATTCCTGACGCATTTTATTAAGATGCGCCCCGATTTCTCTTAGGAGCTTGTCTCCTGCCACCTGACCATACCATTCGTTAAAAAGCTTAAAATGTTCAATATCAATGGCTATCAGACAGTATTTCCCTGCCGCAGCTTCATTTATTCTGAGAAAGGTTTCTGTCTGTGTAAAAAAAGGAATTCTGGCAAATAAACCTGTAAGCTTATTCTTCTCCGTCTTGCCCGGGTTTCTCCGTTCCAGGATCTCCTTCTTCATATTTACAAAACGGCAAAGATTATCCATATCTTCCTCGTAAATATCCTTTGCCAAAATCACATGACAGTTCCTTGCTCCCGGCCACTCGACCTCTCCAGCATTGATTTTCAGCCATTTCCCTTGATCTTCATTATAGAATAAATCTGTCTTCCGGTTCGGATGTGCCAACGGGCAATTACGACAGGGCTTCTCTCTTCCCCGAAACTTCTCATAACAGATCTCTCCGGGCTCAAATTCCGAAAACTGTTTCATCAGTGCTTTACTCATATACTGAATTCGATATGACTCATCTACTATGTATGTAATTGTCTCAGTTCTCTTCTCCTGTCTCATACGCGTCCTTTTCCATTTCTGAATGTAAATCCAACGATTAAAACTATTAAAAATATTATAAGCTATTCCTTTTCAATACGCAACAGGTCAACTCGCGAAAGTTTTTCTTTTTTTTTAGGCAAAATGACACACAAAAAAGGAATCCTGCTTAATAGGAAACTCCAACGTAATTTCCTATTACAAAAAACACCTAACCTGAATGGTCGGATTCGCCTTTCCATTGTTGACACATATTACGATAAAGCTAAGAAATGCTCCCGCCAGAAAACAATAGAATCTATTGACTGACTGGATAAATTGGAAAAACAGTATGATGACCCTATTGCTCACTTTCAAAAAAGAGTGGAGCAGCTAAAAGCTGAAAAAGCAGGTAGATGAGAAACAGGTTGTTTTCTGGAGTGAAAAATATGCCAAACGAGCAAAAAGCTGCGCTGACAAAAGCCGACAATATTGTTGCATTTAGCGGAGCTTTCTTTTACACTTATATTTATCGGACAAGTACGTTTTTACACGGTGCAGTATATCCATAAGCTTACATACAATATTTTCATAAGAATATCTTAAGATTTTACCCCTTTCATCTTAAATTTTGTCTGATACCTTATATATTACAGGGGAGGTGAAAAAGAAAATGGCAACAATTCTTGTATGTGATGATGATAAAGATATTGTAGAAGCCATCAGCATTTATCTGGAGCAGGAAGGTCACCAGATTCTAAAGGCTTACGATGGACAACAGGCACTTTTGGTTTTACAGAAAAATGAGGTAGATCTGTTGATCATCGACGTAATGATGCCGAAGCTGGATGGCATCAGGGCAACTTTGAAAATCAGGGAGGAACATTCTCTTCCTATTATTATTCTTTCAGCAAAGTCCGAGGATGCAGATAAAATTCTTGGATTGAATGTTGGAGCTGACGATTACGTAACCAAGCCCTTTAGTCCTTTAGAGCTGATTGCCAGGGTTCGTTCCCAGCTTCGAAGATATACCCAGCTGGGTGCAGCGGTTTCCTGTGAAAGTCAGCATATTTATACAACCGGCGGGCTGACGGTGAATGACGATCAGAAAGAAGTTCAGGTGGATGGCGAAACCCTGAGGCTTACGCCAATTGAATATAATATTCTGCTTCTTCTCATAAAGAATCAGGGCCGGGTATTTTCCATCAATCAAATTTATGAAAATATCTGGAATGAAGAAGCAATTGCGGCAGATAACACAATTGCCGTGCATATCCGGCATATCCGGGAAAAGATTGAGATTAATCCCAAGGAGCCCAGGTATTTAAAAGTTGTCTGGGGACTTGGATATAAAATTGAAAAGCTTTGATTAAAAGTATTTGAAAGATTCGCTATTGAATATGCCAAATGGCGTTACCAATACGATACGCAGCACATTATCAAGAAAGGGGTTAATCATATGGAAAAGAAAAAATGGCACCGCAGCCCTGGTATCAAAGGGCTTTTGCTCCTATTTCAATATATTTTTCTGGGAGCTGTAATCTTCTCAGGTTTATTTTTAATTACCTCTTTAGCACATGGTCTGAGGCTTTCTGATTCCGGGAAAGATTATCTGGATTCCACGGCATTTGCCAATACCCTCTACGACGCAGCCTATGACGTGATGCACGGAATTTCTGGTACATTTCCCTATACTAACGTATCCTGGAAAGGCCTTGCCCAAAACGAAGCTTCCCAGTCATCTGACAAAAATGCCTCATCTGAGGCTCACGCTTCTTTAAATCAGACATCTGCATCCCAAGTAGTTGATCTTAATGAATTTGCCAACGATGAAGAAATCTCTTTTCAAAACACCTCCGGTCTGGCCTATTCAGTTTCAGACCTGGAAAAATGGGCGCAGGATTTTGATACCTCCAGTGGAAATCCCATTGTGATCTGCCACCAGGCTTCTTTCTCTGCCGACGAATCACTTTCCCTGCACTATTACTATGTTGATGATTTTTTGAAAAAAATTGACAGCGGAGAACTGGATTTTTCTGTGGATATGGAGTATTACGGATTCAGTGACTCTGCAACTGAAATAGCATCCTACGATGAAAATCTCAAACAGCTTATCGAAGACATCAAATACGACATGCAATATGGTGTAATGGATGATCTTTCTGGTATTCAGATCACATCCGGGGACGGCAAAGTGCTCTATGATTCCATCTCCCTCTATGATGGATATTATGAACCAACAGAGGCTTATCCGCCCCAAGGCGCAGACAGCATTCTGGATGTTCTAAATTCCAATGCCAAATGGAACGACCGCATAGATGAGGCTTTCGAATCTCTTTACAGCCTTCTTTCCAGAACTGACTTTTATATTCAGCAGGAGCAGATTCTGAAAAATTATTCCCAGGGTCACTCCAACATGAGTTACATTTACATTAACGAGGATGACGGACAGGTTATTTCCAATGACAGCGAGCTGGAAGCCCAGCTGGGCTATACCTTGGAACGCAGTGTAACACACGCTGATTTAGCCATAGAAAATCCTACAGCTGACAATATGGGGGGCACCATCGATTATTGCACAAAACTGACAGATCTTTTAAAATCTATAAATGGTATTTCCTATGTTCTTATCCAATATCAACCAGATGGATTTACCAGCAACCTGGCAGGGCTCAGGAAATACAATACTTCCCCCGGAAACAATGTTACCTGCGACTCCTGGAAGGAGGTGGCAAACTCCCTGCTGCCAGCAGTGAACAGCAATTTCATCTTTGCAGCCTATGTGGATCAGACATTTCCTGTTTCCGATACCTTTTTTGCCGACAAAACATTTTTTGAAAACTATTCCAGCTATCAGAAGCCGGTATTTCTTTTCTTCCTGCTGTGCAGCTTTCTTTTCCTGGCTGCGTTTGTATGGCTAACAGCAATTGCCGGAAGAAAAAACAGTGACCAAAAGCTGCACCTTTGCTTTTTTGACCGCTGGCCAACCGAGCTTTCTGCAGGACTGATTCTGCTTGCATGGTTTCCTGTCCTGGTACGCTTTTTACAATGCCTGTCCTTTGCAGACTATCAGATTGGCAGACTGCGTGCCACATCGCTCCTTGATGTGAGTCTGTTGCTGAAGCTTATGATTCTGGGGCTTTACACTTTATTCTGGTTCCAGATTGGCTACCTTAGCCTGGTACGGCGGATCAAGGCAAAGCAGCTCTGGAAAAACAGCATCCTGCGCCGTCTTCTTGTCCTGACCTCCAGACTGATTCATTCAGCCAGTCACAAGCTTCACGCCCTTGCTGATCTCTACTCCAGAAACACTGCTGCCAGACTGAAAGCAACCTTCGCTTTTCTTTGCTTTCTTTTCATCAAATATATAATCTGTGGTCCCTTACTTGGCAGCATGCAGCTGTTCTTTTTCTTCAGCTGTCTGGCTGATCTTTTGATACTGCTATATGTTATTACAAAAGCCTGCAGCAGAGAACAGATTATAAAAGGACTGAGAGAAATTTCCAATGGAAACCTGCAATATAAAATTCCTCTGGAACGGCTTTGGGGCGATGATAAACATATTGCAGAATATATTAATAACATTGGAAGCGGTCTTGACGCAGCTGTAGAAAACAGTGTGAAAAATGAGCGAATGAAAACCGAGCTGATCACCAACGTTTCCCACGATCTGAAGACCCCGCTGACTTCCATTATCAGCTACATTGATCTTCTGAAACGTGAGAATTTTACAGATCCTAAGGTTCTGGAATATCTGGATATTCTGGAAGCCAAGGCAGCCCGGCTGAAAGTACTCACAGAGGATGTGGTAGAAGCCTCCAAGGCCAGCACCGGAAATCTGACACTGAACATGAATAATCTTGATTTCGTAGAAATGCTCCATCAGGTAATCGGAGAGTTCGAGGAGCGTTTCGAAGAACACCATCTTACCATGATGGTACATTTTCCAGATGAGCCTTCTGTAATCTATGCAGATGGCCAGCGGCTGTGGCGTGTATTGGAAAATATTTTCGGAAATGTAACAAAATATGCCATGGAAGACACCCGGGTTTACGCGGAAGTAATGAACGCCCACGGTCAGGTGGTTTTCACCCTGAAAAATATTTCCGCCCAGCCGTTAAATTTCGCTGCCGAGGAACTTACCGAGCGTTTCGTCCGCGGTGACGTAGCCCGTGGCACCGAGGGAAGCGGGCTTGGACTTAGCATTGCCAAAAGTCTTACTGAGCTCCAGGGCGGCAAATTCCAGCTTTACCTGGATGGGGATTTATTCAAAGTGACTATCACCTTCCAGGCGCAGAATTCCAAGTGCACTGACGCAGAAGTCCCTGCTCAGCCCCAGCCGGAAGCGAGATGATTTTTATCATATGCAGCTATAAAAATAGCAGCAGGAGTAAGCGATTAGTTGTTACTGTTCACTCCGTTCACAGTAACACGCTTCGCGATGCACAGAAATCATGCTTTGCATGATTTCGCGCCGCAACTCTCGGGTTTTCTGTGAACTTTGTTCACAAAAAACACCTCGCGGAATGCTACCAGTGAACAGTAACGATTTGTTTACTTCTGCTGCTGTTTTGCAATTAATATTCCAGTCTCGGCATACTCTTAAATTTCTCAAAATCTCCAATGGTAAACATGGAAAGAGCAATGCTTGGAAGTACACTGGACATGCCTGCATTGTTCGCTTTGTACAGCATCGGGAACCACTGGAGGCGGAAACCAAGGCTGTAGCTAAGAGCAAGAGCAAATACGTAAGACGGCACCGACACACCGATTACCGATATGACCGTGGCCAGCGAATCCCATATGGTGTTATGTTTCAGGACTGCCAATAGTCCCAGTAGCAGTCCTACTATCGCTCCGATGGTAACGGCAAGTCCTCCGATTCCAATAGAAATTGGAAGTCTTGTCTGAATCATCTGGAAAATAGGAGTGTTCTTGGAAATATTGCAGCTGACACCAAGATCACCTTTTAACATATTTTTTGCGTAGTTCACAAACTGGACAGCTACTGGCTGATCCAGACCGTACTTTACATACAGCGCTTCACGCAGGGCAGGTGTGTTTATGCGGCGGACATTCCATCAAAAATTTGGAATAGAAAACCCCAGTGCTGCAACACTGGGGTTTTCGTTTGTAGTTGAACTACATGGATTTTTCACATCTCTTTGCCCATTGGCATTATAGCATATGTTTTTTTCTTTTCAATATGCATTTTATAATTAAATGTAACTGTTCAGTACCTTCACAGTTACACGCTCCGCGATGCACAGAAATCATGCTTTGCATGATTTCGCGCCGCAATTCTCGGATTTTCTGTGAACTACGTTCACAAAAAACACCTGGCGGAATACTGCCTTCTGAATAGTTACAATTAAATTACATAATCATCTGCGCTTGCAGCCTGCCAGTCAAGAAGGTCTCCTAATGTAATATTATCTACCACTTCATTGATAGCATCATCAATCTTCTTCCAGAGGATACGTGTGACGCATGCATCACCTTTCTCGCAGCCGCCTCCGTCTGGTGCGACACAGTCTACCGGTGACAGACAGCCTTCTGTCAGTCTGAGGATCATGCCTACTGTGTACTCTTCTGGTCTTCGCTGCAGGGAGTAACCGCCCTGTGGTCCGCGGACACTCTTCACATATCCAGCCTTATTTAATACAGAAATGATCTGCTCCAGATATTTCTCAGAAATCTCCTGTCTGCGCGCTACATCCTTTAACCTGATCGGCTCTCCATTGTCATTGGTAGCCAGATCAAGCATTAACTTTATTGCATATCTGCCTTTCGTAGATATTCTCATCCTTATTCCTCCTGCTCTGTAACTCTGCAAATACAGAATTCCTCTACAGAAGATTATACCTTTTAATTCCTATTATTTCAATAGGAAATTACCTTTTTATTCGCAGATAATCCAGTATTCCGGAAATAGTTATCGTCTGCGCATGAGCCGCTGCGCGAACTGATAAGCCGGTTCGCAATGTGAACTTTTTCTCACTCTCTGATCTTCCCTCATAAATTACCGGAACTGCTGTGTCGTCATAAGGCTGTCAAGAGTTTCAACTGCCTGAGCATTCTGGATGATTTTAAACGTGACATCCTTTTCCCCATCAATTGGCGGGTAATAACAGCAGTCCCTAAAATTCTAATTTTTCTCATATCGTTTCCTTTCCCGGGCTAGAGCGTGTCGATTGCAGAAATATGCTAAAAAAAGAATCGCAATTTACCTGTCTTTCCCTTATAATAATGCTGATAATAAAATGCTTTATCAAACAAGTAGCATTTAAAAAGCACTTGAAAAACAGGAGAAAACGAAATGAGTAACCGAATTGAGATAACAGATTTCACTGCCCCGGAGCTGGATGTTTACGCCAGAATCCCGGAGGTGCAGCTTCTACGATTCTATGAGCCCAAACCAGGACTTTTTATCGCAGAAAGCCCAAAGGTAATCCAACGCGCGGCCAATGCCGGATATCAGCCGGTTTCTTTTTTAGTTCAACACAAGGATCTGGAAAAAGAAGGAAAAGAATTGTTACAAAAGTTCCCGGGAATTCCGGTTTATACAGCAGATTATGAGGTACTTGTAAAGCTTACAGGCTTTGCACTTACCCGTGGAATGCTTTGTGCCATGACTCGCCGGGACCTTCCCTCTGTGAAAGATATCTGCAAAAATGCCCGCCGTATCGCCATTCTGGAAAATGTAGTGAACCCAACCAATAT
>OGQK01000062.1_pt1 | contig 69953 bp, 71 predicted proteins | sample 1553221 | NCBI WGS metagenome assembly OGQK01 (sample SAMEA2579996, study PRJEB22360) | human gut metagenome | biome: human gut; feature: human-associated habitat; material: faeces | place: Denmark | collected 2008/2010 | reverse complement strand
CGCCTTCGCACGAACCCGTCAAGAACCCCGAAAATCCATCAAAATTCTGACTTTTAGGACTTATATTTTATTATAAAATTCTGACTTTTAGGGTAGTTTATATTTATCAAATTCTCGGTCTTTGCGAGAATTTTTTTTGTCATTCTGAGGAGCGAAGCGACGTGAGAATCCCGCGGAAGCGAACCTTGTATCATAACGTCGTAGCCCTTCCGGGAGATGCGTCGTATGCTTCTCTTTTGACCAACCGATTGTCGCAAGCAACATTCGGTTGTCTTTTGCTTGCATACTCCTTTTCCCCGCGGGTACACAGTATCCTGCGGGGTCCCTGTATTTCCGCTTGCAATGACACAGCGCGTTGCACGGAAGAACTCATTATTTTGTCAAATAATGTATGGTTTTAAGTCAAATATCAAGAATATACAACATAGTAAAATATTGAACAAAAGTTGTAAAATGTTGTCAAAACAAGGAAAATTCCGCCGTGGGCGGATTTTTTAATGGGAAAAAATTGCATTAAAAAAGGCACGCGGTTTGCGTGCCGATTTCGCTTTTATTTGTTATAAAGTGTTGTTGCCAAAAACGTTTTCCTCGTCGGACGAAATGCTGAAAACGGGGCGGGCAGGATCGTTTCCGTTGTAGTACGCGCGCCTTACGTCGTCATAGAATTTCACCGTCGAAGTCATAATATACGGCGTCAGCCAGATATAAAGGATACCGAACGTGAACGCGCCCAGAATAAACCAGCCGACGAAACTCAGATACATCAGGAAAAGTTTGCCCTTATAGCCTTTCATAATGGCTTCGCTCTTTTTGAGAGTCTGCCATACGGAAAGGTCGGGCTCGTCGCGAAGAACGTAAGGGTACATCGAATACGCAAGTCCTTTGATAATGCCCGGGACGACAAGAAGTATCGCCCAAAGCGCGCACAGAATCGTATTCAGCACGACGACGCCGACTTGTTTGAAAAATATTTTTGCGGAATTGAAGCCGCCGAAAAGCACTTTCCATTTATTGACGTCTTCGCCGCGCGACCAGGCAAGCACGTTTTGGGCAACGCCGATATTCAAGGGGATAAGAACAATCGTAATAAGCACGTTCAGAACGTAATACCAGCCGAAAACGCTTGACGAAATCTCCTTTGGGATATTGTCGGGATTGCCCGCGATAATGTCGGAAAGATTTGACAATCTGTCGCCGAAAATCCATTGCGGCAGCGAGTTTGCCAAAGACTCGATAATGCCGACGACAAGAAGTACCGACCAGAACATCCAGAGCCTTCCGCGAATGAAATCGCGCGCGTTTGATTTTATTACTTTGTTATCAAGCGGTGTGTAAAAATTATCCATATTTTTATTATAACAAAATCCGAATACATATTCAAGAGTTTGAAAAAAAATCTTGTAATAGATTATATGATATGATATAATACCTAATGACTCCATACGGAAATTTTGACTTTTGGGAGAATATAATGAAAATCAGCGAACTTGTTAAAATTGTCGACGCCACGGTGTACGCACCTTCAAATAAAGACGTCGAAGGCGAAATCATGGGTGCGTTTGCATCCGATATGATGAGCGACGTCCTTGCGTTTGCGAAAAATCAGGACGTACTTATTTCCGGGCTTTGCAACCCCCAGACCGTACGCACGGCGGTAATGCTGGATATGAAATGCATATTGCTTGTACGCGGCAAGATTCCAACCCCCGATATGATTACGCTTGCCCGCACAAACGACATCGTGCTTTTGTCCACGATGTATAAAATGTATACCACCTGCGGTATCCTTTACGAAAAAGGGCTGGGCTCCGGCGAATATCACGAATAATGAACTGTATCCACGTTGAGTTCGAAGTGCCCGGCAACAATTTTTTGTCGGCAGGGAGCGCAAGCGACTCGGTAAAAAGCACGCTTAAAAAACTCGGAGTGCCCGCGCCTGCGATAAGGCGGGTGGCGATTGCGATGTACGAGGCGGAAATCAATATGGTGATTCACGCCGGCGGGGGAAGGTGCTATGCCGATATTTTCGACGACCACATAAGAATAGTTATGAAAGACGAAGGCAACGGTATTGCCGACGTCGATCTTGCAATGCAGGAAGGCTATTCCACTGCGACCGACGACGTCAGAAATCTGGGTTTCGGCGCGGGAATGGGGCTTCCGAATATCAAAACGTATTCCGACAGATTGAAAATCGACACCGAAGTCGGCGTCGGCACGACGCTTACCATCGAAATCGACTTCGATTAACAAAATCGGTAGTTTAAGAGGGAAAAATGAACGAAGAAGTTAAATCTATGCTGAATACCGTTATGCTCGATCCCGACAAATGCAAGGGATGCATAACCTGTATGAAACGATGTCCGACCGAGGCAATCCGCGTGAGAAACGGCAAGGCGAAAGTCTTGTACGAACGGTGCGTTGCGTGCGGCGAGTGCGTAAGGCTGTGTCCGCATCAGGCAAAACTCGCAAGTTTTGACTCGTTCGACGTGATCAATAATTATAAATACAAAATCGCGGTGGTTGCGCCCGCTCTTTACGGGCAGTTCAACAACCTGGACGATATAAACATTATACTGAACGGGCTTTTGCAAATCGGTTTCGACGACGTGTTTGAAGTAAGCCGCGCGGCAGAACTCGTAACGGCTGCAACGAAAAAGTATATGAAACATCACAAGTACCAGCAACGCCCGATAATTTCGACGGCGTGTCCCGCGGTGCTTGAACTCATACTTGTCAGATTCCACTCGCTCGCCGACAGATTGCTGCCGATGAAAGCGCCCGTGGACATCGCCATAAACCTTGCAAGGGAAGAAGCGGTGAAAAAGGGCGTGAAAAAAGAAGATATCGGCGTGTTTTTCATTTCGCCTTGTCCTGCGAAAGTGTTTGCGCTGAAAACGGGAATGGGGCTTGAAAAACCCGAAGCCGACGGCGTTCTTTCGATTGCGGAAGTGTACAAAAAACTGTTGCCGGCAATGAAAAACCTGACCGAGGTGAAACCGCTTGCAAAATCGGGAAGCCTGGGGCTTTCGTGGGCGTCGAGCGGCGGCGAAGCGGCAGGCGTATGCGACGTCAAGTTTCTGGCTGCCGACGGCATCGAAAACGTCATAAACGTATTGAAAGAACTTGAAGACGACAAACTGCAATATCTTGACTTTGTGGAGCTTAACGCCTGCAACGGCGGATGCGTCGGCGGCGTGCTGAACGTTGAAAACCCGTTTGTCGCAAAGGCGAGAATAAGGGCTCTTCGCAAGAATCTGAAATACACCGCAAGCGAGCCTATCGCCGAGGATAAGGACGAATCGTTTTACCTGTGGGATAAAATGCCGGAGGTCAAAGACGTATTCCGCCTTGACGAAAACAGGCGCGTTGCAATGCAAAAACTTGCCGTTATCGAAAACGTATTGTCAACCCTTCCGGGGCTTGACTGCGGCGGTTGCGGCGCACCGAGTTGCAGGTCTTTTGCGGAAGACGTCGCCGCAAACGAGGTAAGCAAGGACGAATGCGTAAGATACGAAAAATGAGGTTTATATGAAACTTTCGGAACTTAAAACCAAACTTTGTGCAAGAGTATTATATATGCCCGATCCCGAAAGGGAAGCGGACGGCGGTTACTGCGGCGACTTTCTGAGTTTCGTAATGCAGCGCGCTCCCGAGAACAGCGTATGGTTTACGGTGATGACAAACGTCAACGTCGCGGCGGTTGCGTCGCTTACGGGCGTTGCTGCCATCGTTGTGTGCGAAAGCAGTAAGTGCGACGCCCAACTTGTCGAAAGAATCAAAAAAACCGAAGTTGCGCTTTTTGAAACCGACCTGGATATTTTCGGCGCGGTGAAGGCGTTTTTAGGCGTTGAATAATGACGAAAATCCTGTATGATTTGCATATCCACAGCGCGTTGTCGCCGTGCGCGGACAACGATATGACGCCGGTGAATATCGGCGCGATGTCGTCCGCCAAAGGGTTGCAAATCATTGCCGTTGCCGACCATAACGCGATTGCGAACGTCGCTGCGGCAAGGGAAGTCGGCGAGGCTCTGGACGTTATCGTCGTGCCCGCGGTCGAATTGCAAACGCAGGAAGACGTGCATATTCTTTGTCTGTTTGAAACGTTTGAAAACCTGCAAAGCTTTTTTGACGAAATAAGTTTCAAGGATTTGAAAAACCGCGAGGAAATTTTCGGCGAACAACTTATCGTGTCAAGCGACGACGAGGTCATTGGACGGGAAGAAAGGTTGTTGCTTGCAGGCGCGAATTTGTCCGAACCCGAGGTAAAGCCGCTTGTCGAAAAACACGGCGGAGTTGCGGTGCCGGCGCACGTCAATCGCGACGCAAACGGAATCGTGGCAATCCTCGGCGACGTGCCGGATTATTACACGGCGGTGGAACTTTCGTCCGACTGCGACGAAGAAACCGCCGCAATGTACGCAAAAAAATACAGGCTGATTTTCGACAGCGACAGTCATACTTTAAGCGATATCGGCAAAACGCAAAGATATCTTGAAATCAATGAAATTAGCGAAAGGGGAATCTTATCATATTTAAGAGGTGAATAAAGTATGTTAAATTGCAAACAAGAAGTTGAAACCCGCGTTGAATGGATAAAAAATCTTCTGAAAACCACGGGAGCAAAAGGTATCGTTTACGGTAACTCCGGCGGTAAGGACTGCACCCTTGTCGGTATCCTTTCCAAAATGGCGACCGACAACGTAACGGGAATAATCATGCCTTGCGAAAGCAGCCGCAATTTCGGTATCGACAGGGAACACGCGATACTCGTCGGCGAAAAATACGACATTCCGCAAATCGAAATCGACCTGACGCCGGTCAAGCAAGCGTTCCGGAACGTGCTTTCAGACAGTATCGGCGACTGCGCGATGGCGTATGCAAACATAAATCCGCGCCTTCGCATGACGACGCTTTACGCATACGCTTATAAAAACAATCTTCTTGTCGCGGGCACCGGCAACCGTAGCGAAGCGATGATGGGTTATTTCACGAAATGGGGCGACGGCGCATACGATTTCAACGTCATTTCCGACCTGACCGTCAGGGAAATTTACGAGATTTTAAGGTATCTCGGCGCGCCGAACGAAATTATTGAAAAAGCACCGTCGGCAGGTTTGTACGAAGGGCAGACCGACGAGCAGGAAATGGGAATCAAATATTCGGAAATCGACGACTATCTTCTTCTTGGAAAGGGCGACGAAAAAACGATTGAGATTATTAAAAAGCGCATAAAGAATACCGCCCACAATTTTCATCGGGTATGCCCACACCACAAAAAAAAAACCCCCGCCGTTACTTTCAAAAAACCCGAATAAACATATAAAAAATTATAACCCCGTGAAAATCGGGGTTTTTTCACGGCAAAAACAGCCGAAAAAAGAATGCATTTTATTTATTTATAAAGAATATATATATTTTGATATATTACAATATATTTTGTATGCGTTTTGCTTTTCAAAAGCAAGCGGATATGTTATAATAGCAATTAGTTAAATTTTTCACAATTATTCTAGTTTTACTCAGAGGGAAAGAAAATTTATCAAAACAAATCAGTAGGAGGACAAAATGGCAAAAATCAAACTCACGAAAGTTCCGTTTGCCGGTACGCCCGAACAGGACGCGAAACTTACCGAAAAACTCGACGAACTGAAAGGTGTTCCCGGTGCGCTTATGCCCGCGATGCAGACAGCGCAGGAAATTTACGGATACCTTCCTGTCGAAGTTCAGAAAAAGATTGCCGACGCGCTGGACGTTTCGCTTGAAAAAGTTTTCGGCGTCGCGACATTCTATTCCCAATTTTCGTTGAATCCGAAGGGGCAGTATCAGATTTCGGTATGTCTCGGCACGGCATGTTACGTAAAGGGCAGCGGCGATCTTCTTGCCGCGATCGAGCGTGAACTCAACATCAAGCACGACGAATGCACGTCGGACGGCAGGTTTTCGCTGCTTGAAACAAGGTGCATCGGCTGCTGCGGACTTGCGCCCGTACTTACCATCAACGAAGACGTGTACGGCAAACTTGTACCCGCGGACATCCCCGGCATTATCGCAAAATACAAATAAGATATGAGAGAATTGTCGCTTAATATCCTGGATATCGTTGAAAACTCGGTGCGCGCCGGCGCGACGCTTATAAAAGTGTCGGTCATTGCGAAAGACGGTTTTCTCACGATTGAAATCGCCGACGACGGCAAGGGTATGAGCGAGGAGTTTTTAAGGAGCGTTACCGATCCGTTCACTACGACGCGCACGACGCGCAAAGTCGGAATGGGCATCCCCCTGTTCAAGATGGCGGCGGAAACCGCAAACGGCAGTTTCGATATAAAGTCGAAATTGGGGGCAGGTACGACGGTTACCGCAAAGTTCGAAATCGACAACGTCGATCGCGCGCCTCTCGGCAATCTTGCGGAAACGGCAGCGACGGAACTTTTCGACGGCACGCCCGATTTTGTCTGGACGTTTACCGTGGACGACCGTTCGTATTCGTTCGATACCCGCGACCTTAAAAGTCAACTTGACGGAATTTCCGTCGACAATCCCGAAATAACGCATTTTGTAAAAGAATTATTAACCGAAAATTTTGAAACAGTCAGAGGAGGAACCGATTTATGAAATCAATAGCCGACATCAAGGCAATCAGAGATAAAATGCAAGCCGACAAAACGACGCGCGAAACGTCGAAAGACGGCGACGTAAGAATCGTCGTCGGCATGGCGACTTGCGGTATCGCTGCGGGCGCACGTCCCGTTTTCAACGCGCTTATCGACGAAGTTGCGAAACGTGATCTTGAAAACGTCAAGGTTACGCGCGCAGGTTGCATCGGTATGTGCAAACTTGAACCTATCGTCGAGGTTTTCGTGCCCGGCGAAGAAAAGGTAACTTACGTCAAAGTCGACGCCGACAAGGCGGTCGAAATCATTGAAAAACATATCGTCGGCGGCAATGTCGTCGAAGAATATCTTTTGAACGAATAGGAGGACGGTTATGTTCAGGTCACACGTTTTAATTTGCGGCGGTACGGGCTGTACCTCCAACCACAGCGCAGATCTTATCACGGAGTTCGAGCGTCAGATCAAAAATGCACACCTTGAAAACGACGTGCAAATCGTTAAGACGGGCTGTTTTGGTCTTTGCGCGGTGGGCCCCATTTGCATCGTTTATCCCGAGGGCGCGTTTTACAGCGAAGTCAAGGTCGACGACGTCAAAGAAATCGTTGAAGAACACCTTGCGAAAGGTCGTCTTGTCGAAAGACTTCTGTACAAAGATCACAAGACCGCCGAAACCGTAAAATCGCTGCACGACAGCAACTTTATGAAAATGCAAACCCGCGTTGCGCTTCGTAACTGCGGCGTTATCAACCCCGAAAACATCGACGAATACATCGGCACCGACGGCTATCAGGCTTTAATCAAAGCATTGACGGAAATGAAACCGCAGGACGTCATCGACGTCATCAAGGCTTCGGGACTTCGCGGAAGAGGCGGCGGCGGCTTCCCCACCGGTCTTAAATGGCAATTCGCGAAAGACCAACCCGGCGACGATAAATTCGTATGCTGCAACGCCGACGAAGGCGATCCCGGCGCGTTTATGGACAGATCCGTTCTCGAAGGCGACCCCCACGCCGTGCTTGAAGCAATGGCAATCGCAGGATATGCAATCGGCGGACATCAGGGCTATATTTACGTTCGTGCGGAATACCCCATCGCCGTTCAACGTCTGAAAATCGCAATCAAACAGGCAAGGGAATACGGACTTATCGGCAAGAATATCCTTGGCACGGGCTTCGATTTCGATATCGACATTCGTCTGGGCTCCGGCGCGTTCGTATGCGGTGAAGAAACCGCTCTTATGACCTCGATCGAGGGCAACCGTGGCGAGCCTCGCCCCCGTCCTCCGTTCCCCGCAGTCAAAGGACTGTTTGGAAAGCCCACCATTCTTAACAACGTCGAAACGTACGCAAACATCGCGCAAATCATCTTGAAAGGCGCGGATTGGTTTGCTTCGATGGGCACCGAAAAATCCAAAGGCACGAAAGTTTTCGCACTCGGCGGCAAAATCGTCAACACCGGTCTTGTCGAAATCCCGATGGGCACGACGCTGCGTACCGTTATCGAAGACATCGGCGGCGGTATCCCCCACGGCAAAAAGTTCAAGGCGGCGCAAACGGGCGGTCCTTCGGGCGGCTGCATTCCCGCGGAACATTTCGATATTCCCATCGACTACGACAACCTTATCGCAATCGGCTCCATGATGGGCTCGGGCGGTATGATCGTCATGGACGAAGACAACTGCATGGTCGATATTGCAAAATTCTTCCTTAAATTCACCGTCGACGAAAGCTGCGGAAAATGCACGCCTTGCCGTATCGGTAACAGAAGACTTCTGGAATATCTTGAAAAAATCACGTCGGGCAAAGCAACGCTGCAAGACCTTGACGAGATGGAAAAACTTTGCTACTACATAAAGGCAAACAGCCTTTGCGGACTCGGTCAGACCGCGCCCAACCCCGTACTCTCGACGCTTCGTTATTTCCGCGACGAGTACGTGGCGCACGTTGTCGACAAGACTTGCCCCGCAGGCGTTTGCAAAGATTTGTTGAGTTACGAAATCACGGACGCGTGCAAAGGCTGCTCGCTTTGTTCCAGAAAATGCCCCGTCGGCGCAATCGACGGCGTCATCAAACAGAAATTCCATATCGACAAATCGAAGTGCATTAAGTGCGGCGTATGTATGGAAAGCTGCAAATTCAACGCTATCGTTAAAAAATAAGGTGGTGCGACTATGAGTGAAATGATTAACGTAAAAATTGATAATATTCCCGTTACCGTCGAAAAGGGCACGACTATCCTCGACGCGGCAAGAATTGCAGGCGTCAAAATCCCGACGTTGTGCTACCTTAAAGACATCAATGCTATCGGCGCGTGCCGCGTTTGCGTGTGCGAGGTCAAAGGCGCTCGTTCCCTTGTTGCGGCGTGCGTTTATCCCCTTGACCGCGAAGGCACGGAAGTGTTCACCAACACCCCGAAAATCCTTGAATACAGAAAAACCACGGTCGAACTTATTCTGAGCGACCACGACTACAACTGCACGAGTTGCGTCAGAAACAGAAGTTGCGAACTTCAAGAACTTGCGCTTGAACTCGGCTGCGATTCCGAACGCTTCAAGGGCGAAAAATCGGATTATCCCGTCGATACGAGCACGTCGTATCTTATCCGCGACAACAACAAGTGCGTGCTTTGCCGTCGTTGCGTGGCTGCCTGCAAAGAATATCAGGCAGTTGCGGTTATCGGCGCAAACGCCCGCGGATTCGACACGCATATCGCTTGCGCGTTTGAAACCAATCTTTCGGACAATCCTTGCGTCGGCTGCGGTCAATGTATCGAAGTATGCCCCACGGGCGCACTTCGCGAAAAGGACGAAATCGACGACGTCATCCGCGATCTTGCGAACCCCGATAAGTACGTTATCGTCGGCACCGCTCCCGCAACGCGCATTGGCATTGGCGAAGAATTCGGATATCCCATCGGCAGCAATACCGAGGGCAAAATGGTTGCGGCACTTAGACGCCTCGGCTTCAACAACGTCTTCGACGTTGACTTCACCGCCGACCTTACCATTATGGAAGAAGGCTATGAGTTCCTCGGAAGAGTTACGAACGGCGGCGTGCTGCCTATGATGACTTCCTGCTCGCCCGGCTGGATTAAGTTTGTGGAACATTATTATCCCGAACTTATCCCCAACCTTTCGTCCTGCAAATCGCCGCAACAAATGTTTGGCGCGGTGTGCAAAACCTATTACGCAGAAAAACTCGGTATCCCCGCGGAAAAAATCAGCGTAGTATCCATTATGCCTTGTACCGCCAAAAAGTTTGAAAAAGGTCGTCCCTTCCAGAGCGCGGCGGGCGTTCCCGACATCGATCACGTCCTGACCACAAGGGAACTTGCAAGACTTATTAAACGCAAAGGTATTTTGTTCAACAACCTTCCCGACGAGGAATACGACGTGCCGTTCGGCATCGGCTCGGGCGCAGGTCTTATCTTCGGCGTAACGGGCGGCGTTATGGAAGCGGCTCTCCGTACTCTGCAAGACGTTCTTACCGGAAAATCGCAGAACAAGATCGACTTCACCGCAGTGCGCGGCGTCGAAGGAATTAAGGAAGCGAAATACGTGCTTCCCGTCAACGGCAAAGATACCGAAATCAAGGTTGCCGTCGCGTCCAGCCTGAAAAACGCAAAAACCCTTATGGACCTTGTCAAAGCGGGTAAGGCGGATTATCACTTCATCGAAATTATGACTTGCCCCGGCGGTTGCGTAAACGGCGGCGGACAGCCCATTAAGGACGCTTATACGAGAAATACCACCGACATTCGCGCAGAACGCGCAAAGGCCGTATATGACACGGATAAGGGTATGAAACTGCGTAAATCGCACGAGAACCCCTATGTCAAGGCTTTGTATGAGGAGTATTTCGACAAGCCCAACAGCCACAGGGCGCACGAAGTGTTGCACACGAAATACGTCGTCCGCGGCAAATAAGCAAAATCCAACCCAAAACAAAAGCACCGAGCAATCGGTGCTTTTTCGTTATACAAAAACTGTTTCTAATAATTCAAGCGGTCTAAAAAGAAAAACCGATACAAAAGTATCGGTTTCTTCAAAAGTGGTCTGGGTGAGAAGATTTGTAAGGAGCAGAGCGACGGAATAGCGAGGCAACGCCGCAGCGTCACGTAATTCAAGCGGTCTTCTCACCCGACATAAAAGAAAAACCGATACGAAAGTATCGGTTTCTTCAAAAGTGGTCTGGGTGAGAAGATTTGAACTTCCGGCCTCTTGAACCCCATTGGCTAAAAATAACAAAAAACGGGTAAAAAATGGCGTTTTTGGCTATTTTTTAGTGGTTTTTGAGTGTTTTGTGTCAGTAATTTGATTTAGTTCAGTGTCTGAATCAGTGTCAAAATAGGAATTAAGCCGTAAGGCTTGTTCTTTTTGAAAGTCTAAATTCACGTGAGAATAGATATTTGCGGTTGTTTCGAAGTCTGCGTGACCGAGCCATATTTGAACGGTTTTCATATTCACGCCGGCTTCGAGGCAACGAGTTGCGAAAGTATGTCGAAGGTCGTGTAACTTATGATTCGAGCAAAATCTTTTGAAATCACGTGTTACCGTGTCTTCGTGAACAGAAGCGAAATAGTATCCATTTTCATCGGGTGTGAGTGTTTGAAGATATTCGTCAAGTCTTTTAAAAAGCGGGATAATTCGTTCGCTGTTTTGTGTCTTGGTTCCGTGAATATGCACAATACCTTTTTTGCGATCGACGTCTTTTACGTTGAATTTGAACGCTTCGCTTCTTCGGCAGCCGGTTAAGATATAGAAGTTGAAAAGGCTTTCGAGATAATGACCTTTAATGTCTGATAAGAATTGTTTTTCTTCTTCTTGCGTCAGGGCAGAACCGTTTTTTGATTTATAAGATAATTTCGCAAGCGTGATTGCGGGGTTATCTGTTATAACTCTTGTTTTGAATGCAATGTCGAAAGCGGTTTTCAAAATGTTGGTTACGTCAACGCGGGTTCTCATTGTCGGAACGTTGTTTACGATTATTTGTAAATGCGTTGTAGTAACGCTTGTCAGAGGCATATCTTTTCCTACGGTAACGTGTGTTCTGATTTGCCGAATGATTGAATCGGATTTGTTATACGGTTTTTTGTATGTTTCGTACCAAAAATTCATCCATTCAAAGAAAGAATACGTTTTTACTTTTTTCTTTGCGTTTTTTTGTTTAAGTTCGCGTAAAGCGGATTTCAAGTTTCGTCGTGCTTCTTCTGCGGTATGTCCGTAAACGGAAATTTGTTTTCCGTTGTCGGTGTAGCGTGTATGCCAACGACCGTCTTTTCGTTTTGATATTGTGTAAGTTTTATAAGAATAGCGTACAATCATAGAATCTCCTTCTGACGTGGCTATTAAGTCCTTACTTTTGTTGTCAATGTTCCCCGGGTATATAATCTTAACCCATTGATAGCCGTCTTTCGGCGGTGGTGATGATTGCGCTTCGATAAGCGCTTCGAGCTTTTTTGTAAGTTCTTTGAATAATGTTTTTTCTTGTTCGTCCATTATAATTTCTCCCTTTTGTGTGATAAGAAAATTATAACGGCGGTTGCGCGTGCGTTCTCAGATAATTATTTGATAAGGTAAGCCTTATCAGCGTCGTATCTGATTGGTTAGGGGTGGTGTAAAACTTGCGGGCTTGACAAGGTTACTTTTCGCGTGATATACTTTTAACCGAGGTGGTTAGTCCTCAGTTTTCAATTCTTTGAGAATTTGTAAAATTACTAAAATCAATTGGAGTATGGTGATTAGTAACATTTGGGCTAACCTCCTTTTTTATTTTCGTATAATCACGAGAAAGGAAGTTTGTCAAGTAGGGGACAGACCGCCGACGTTACCGAGTTTAAATAAAGCCTTTTGATTAGTTTTCAAAAGGCTTTATACTTATTTTTTTAGTTTTGGTTTGTAAGCAGAAGATTCAAGTCCGTCGATATGTTCACTTAAATCTTCTTTAATATTTTGGCCCATGGCGTCTAATACAAAATCAATACCTTCGCGTCTTGCAAGTTTTGCTGCTGGTACAAAGTCACTGTCTCCGGATATTAAAATAATTTTATCGACTTGTTTTTTATAGGCAAGAGATGCTATATCTATGCCAATTTTCATGTCGACACCTTTCTGTTTTAATTCTAAAACTAGATCTTTTTCTGTTAAATCGTCAACTGTAATTTTTTTGTTTAATAATTTTTTAATTGCGTCTTTGTTAAGAGTATAAGATGACCATTCTTCCGATAAAACGCCTAATCTTAATGCAACTTTACGTTGTTTTTTTAAATAATTGAAAAAAGCATTTGTCCATATATATGAAGGACTGTTTTTAAGACTAACGCTTGTTTTTGTGATGGGGTTGAAAACTTGTTTTTCAATAGGTGGACAGTCGTAATAAAAAATCCTATACAATTCTTCATTGTTTGATTTTGATGGTTTTTTATTAAGGTGTGCAAGACAATATGTGTTTAATTCTTTCGCACGTTCTTCTGGGGTTTTTTCACCATATTTGTATAATGCTACTCTTCTGTAAAATCCGCCATCAACTAAAATTGCAATTTTCATTTTTTCTCCTTAGTGTAAAAAAAAGGCTCTTGATTTCTGAACTTCCCTGATAGTGGGAGACTTACTAACAAGAGCCTGTTTAAACAATTATTTGTGTTTATAGTTTATCACGGTACCTGTACTTTGTCAATACTTTTATGCAAAGTTTGGGAATTGTTTTTTTGATTTTAGTATTCTCTTTTTATAATAATATATGCGTGAAAAACCAAAAATGATAAGTTTTTTTGATTAATTTTTCGTAATATTCATAAAGTTTTTTTTGTTTTTATTTGACGAGGTGAAGAAGATTTATAATTGATTTATTTTTTTTGCTTCGATATATTTGATTGCTTTTTTAAAAGAATCGTCGTCAACCTCTTTTTTTGTTAGGTATAAAACAGTTATTTCTTCTTTTTTGACTAATGTGGGATATATTTTCATTTTCCATTCTTTTGTTTGCTGATATTTAACGTTTGTTTCGTCATATCCCCAAAATTCGATATAAATATCTTTTATTCCGTTGTATTCTTCTAAATAAAAATCAGGTGTTATATCTACTTCTTTGCTTACATCAATTTTCTTTTCATAGGCGTGTTTTATATTTTCTTTATATAAGTAGTTGTCGATGATTTTTTCGTAAGGGCTTTTTACCATGTGCCCATCATCGCAAACAAGACTGCTCTCATATTCTGCTTCTAATTTTTCAAATTCGATGCAGTTTTTTATTTTTATATATAAAACTTTATTTTTAAATTTATTGTAACAATTTATGCAAAAATGTTTTCCGTTTGAAGGCTTTCCACAAATTAAGCAAGTTATCTCGTTGTTTTTTGAAGTTTTTTCTGTTATTGTTTCTTTTTTACATTCACAAATTTCGTCGGTATTATTCCATTTTCCGCAAATTGGGCATTGTTCAATTAAGCCGTCGCGCAAATCTTTTCCGCATTTGCTACATAATCCGTCTTTTCGCGGATATTTTCCGTAAACAAGATATGTGGGTTGTCCGCAAATAGGGCATACGTTTTCTGCTTGTTTCATAATTTTCTCCTTGTTGTTTGTTATTCTTCTTCGGAAAGGAAGTCGATATATTTGTAGGCGATCTTCTTTTTGATATCGGGCAGGGCGCGAAGTTTATCAATGAGTTGATTTTCGTCTTTGGACAGTTGATTTCCATAAATCATAATTGCGCCGTCTTCATCTTCGCGTCCAACAAGATAATCAATACTGCAACCGAAAAAATCCGCAAGTTTAATTAAATTATCTAGTGGCGGAATTGCTTTGTCGTTTTCATAATTATTATAGGTTTGATATGCAATATTGGCGGCTTTCGCTGCTTCTTTTTGAGTTATTCCTTTTTGTTTTCTAATTTCTGATAAATTCATCATTTTAAATATCCTCTTTATTAAAAATAAAATATAATGGGATTTTTGTTGACAATATCCCATATAATCATATATAATTAACCTATAAATCCCATATAATGGGATATAAAAGGAAGAAAATTTATGGCGAAGAAAAAGGAATTAACAAGTGGTCAGACGTCTGACCAAAACATTGAAAGTATCAATCTGGACGTTCTTCCCGAAGTGGAAGAAGGTTATAAGCCGAAGGTGGAGTGTAATGACCTTTCGGAATTCTTTACGCCGAAGGACTTTGCATTTATGCTGATTGATTTTCCAAAACAATTTGAAACGTATAAGTCCCGGTTGGATAAAAACGGTTATTCGACATATGGGACGCCTGTCAGTAAATGTTATAAAAAAGTCAGATTATTTATTTATCCGGTTTTTGCGGATTGGGCGTTTTCTGAGAACGTTTACGATGAAGTTAATATTCATTTTAACGTTTCGATGAAAAAGTTTACGTTGACGGAAGTCAAGGAAATGGGATATCAGGCGTTCCGTGAGTTTCTTTTGGATAAAGCGAAGATATACGAGTTTCCGACTGATCTTTCTGTTAAGCCTGCCGGGGTGGACGATTTTTTCTTCGACACTTGTGTGAAGATTGACAAGCAGATTGAAAACGCACAAGCAAGTTTTGAAAACACTTGTTGTTATCTAAACGATATAAAGTTGTCGAAGGGAAATATCGAAAGATACGGCTGCAAGGATATTTATGACTTTGCTGAAAGGCGTTTCGGAATAGGGCGGACGTCCACGAAAAACTTTTTGGCAATTCACCAAAAGTTTATGTCCGGCGTTGTTCTGAAAGAAGATTATCGCGGATATAAGCAGTCGCAGCTTATGGAGCTTTTGCCGGTATCTGACGACGTTATCAAGTCTTCATTCAGGCCGGAAATGTCCGTGAAGCAAATTCGGGAAAAGAAAAAGGAACTTGTCGGTACTCTTTCCGACAAGGAAGATAAGACGAAAAAAGAAAAAACCGCAAAGGTTCAGACTATGAAAATCGAAGTTCCGACTTTCGTTGAGTTTTACGAAAGCAATTTCAGACACGAAGCAAATGATTATAACGACGGATATAACGAAGCGCTGCGTGACGTATTGGAACTTTTGTCGTCAGAAAGCGGTGTTGTAATTAAGGTAAATGTATGAAAGATGAAATTTTGAAAGGTTTCGGAAGGCTTGCCGGGAAGCTAATTGCGGCGGTTATATCGCTTGTTGTTCTTGCAGCTCTTATATATCTGGCTGTATGCGGGATTTTGTCTTGGGTGCGTGGTGAGGCGTTTTTGGACAGCGTCCGTTATCTTTGGGGACTAATCGTAAAGAGGTAATATGGTGGAATTTTATATTTGTGACAAAAACGGGCAGTTCTTTATGGGATATAAGGAATGTGCAAAAACGAAAAGACCGTTGTTTGTGCCGTGCAAGGCACTTGCAGCAAGGTATAAATCTGACGTGGACGCGCGTCATCGCGTGTGTGAGTTGAACACGATCACCGAAAAGCACCGTCCGTTTCAGATTATATCGGATTCAATAAAACTATAATACTCGGCTCCCAGAGTTAAGGGAAAAGGAAGAAAAGATGAAAGGTAAATTCAACGTACAATTTTTGGTGAAACAAGAACCCAACCGCGAGAAAGGCAAGACGAAGTTCCATTACGTCGGTCTTGTTACGGATAAGGCGGTTGTCAACGATCTTGCGAAAGAGGGTACGGCGATCGACTTCTGGTCCGAAGATGACCTGAGTGTAGTAGGTAATGCGCTGTATGAGTGCTTGTTGGACGTCACGTCGGTCGGCGAAAACCAGATTGTCCGGTTTGTCAAGTTCGTTGGCGACGCCGTTGAAATTCCGTTTTAGGGGGGTGATTGAAATCTAATACTTTTGTTCTCAAACAATTCATCTCTTTGGGTTAAAAGAAGTTCCCGTGTTCCGAAAAAAAGCGGGGCGCGGGAAACTCTTTTATAAAAGAATTACGGTTCCAAATAATTGAAACGTAGAAAAACGAGGTAAGTATGGATAAATCATACGAAAAAGGAAAACGTTGGGGATATGCAATTTTTCGTCAGAACGTTGATGATTTTGGCGAATTGGGCATTGCTAAGTCTGACAAGGCTTCTCAAACTTGTTCCAAATATTTAAAAGAAAATAAACGTAAAGGCAAGGCTCTTACAAAATCCGAAAAGAATTTTTTCAAGGGTGTTGTTGACGGAATGCAAGAGTTTTATAACAAGCTATAAAATAACCGCTCCGAATAAGGAACGGTTAAGTAGCAACAACACATTACCATAATGTATCCCAAACATATTGTTACTTTGTATATGCGACTGCGCCCATATACTTCCATCAAGTGGACCCGGGATACCGCAATAAATATTATAAAGGAAGGTTATTGCTTTTGTCAAGTATTGATTTTTATAAAATAACCGTTCCGAATAATCGAAACGGTTAAATGCGAAGCCTCACAGCCCGTAACCCTCAAAGGGGCAGAATTTCAGCACTTTTGCTACTTCGCTCGATCGAGCCGCTTTGCTCTCGATTTTAGGCTTTTCTACCTACCAGCGCAAATATAGTTTATCAAAAATAATGGGGTGTGTCAATGAAAAAAGATATCAATCGAAATCGTAAGGATAAAAATCTTGCGGGACTGTATGTTGTTTCGAATGAAGTTGCTTATGAGAAAAACGGAAAACTTCGTAAAGGTGTATATGGCGTTGTAGGTAAAGATACGCCTTATATTTATAAGCCGTCTGATACGAGAAAAGATAAACCACGTGTTTTTATTAGGGATAGTACGGATATTCCGAAAGCGTGTAAAAACCGCATATTGGCGTTTTGGGACGACAAAAACAATAAGCGCAAAGACGTCTGTTATCTTGCAGAAAAATCTCTTTATGAAGAGATGAAAAATAAAAAATAGTCACGGCCGCCGACTTAAAAGCGGCAAGGGAAATGATGGCAAAATATTCAGTAATTGTTTCAAAATATCGTCCTCAAAAATATGGTTCTGCTGATTTTTATATCGGCGGTGCTAATACGTTGGAAGCGGCGAAAAATTTAATCAAGAAAAATACGAAGCATGGTGATTCGTATTGTATAGCAAAATCCGGTCAGGATTGCTATCGTAAAGCGAATCAAGTTCGTACGGGCGTTGTTTTTGGAAGTGGTAAAACAAAAATTTGTAAAGACGGCGAGTATACACCGCATTTTTAACGAGGTGAAAAATGAGTTTATCTTTGAAAGAAAAGAAGATTTTTCGTTCCGGGTTTTGTGCCGGATATAAAAAAGGAAAAACAAAACGTTCGTCGGCAAAAAGTAACAAGCCGAAATATAAGAACGGACAAAAAATCGATTCCGCAAGTGGGCGGTTTGAGATTGTCGGTTATGATCCGGTTAGCGCAGACGTTCATACAAATCGTATTGAATATGCTTATCGGATTAAAACGCCGAATGGAACGTATTCGTCTGTGCCTGATTGGGAAGTTGATCGTCTTGTGAAACTTGGCAGATATGTTCCTGTAAAGGATTGTAAAAAACCCGTCAAAAAGGCGGCGGAAAAATCTAACGTAAGGAAGGTGAAAAAATGAAAAACATGATTGTAACACAATATCAGATGAAACGTGCCGAAAGGAAAAAGTGGCTTATTGCGACTTTGGTAATTCTTTTGGCATTTTCTGCTCTGATAGGAACTTTTTGTGCGACGCGTCCCGGGACTTCCGCAAAAGCGTCAACTTCGACGGATTCTGCGACGGTCAATCATATGATTCTGTTTGATAAAGGTACAGGCGGCAAATATGAAGCATTTGAGGGAAGTTCACAAGGCGGCGAATGGGTTGAAAAAACCGGTTTAATGTACTGGAAGTTTTATGCTCCGCGTAATGCTTCAAATTATAACATTAAGTATTTTTTTAATACGAGTTCCGGACAGTCTTCATATACGTTTAATACTAAGTGTTCGACTGTCAGAATCGGGGATTCGTTCGGTTTGTCAAATGATATCGAAACGGCTACTATCTGTCTTCAAAAAGATAGTTTGAATCCAAAATATGACGTATATACGGTTGTTGCCGTAAAAAACGATCCGACGTATCCGTTTATCCTTAATGACAGAATGGAAATCACTTATGCGAATTATGATGATGGTCATATGTATTTTAAAGAATCTGGAACAGATGGACAACTTACGATGTATTCCGGTAGTTCGCAAGGTGTAACCGAGACTGTTAAGACTAACTTAACATGGTGGAAGTTCGCTGCTCCAAAGGGTGCTGAAACTAAACGTCTTTATTATACATTTGGTCAGGGTATGGGAACCAAAACGGTTACCTTATCGGATAATGAGGCGACTAATATCGGAGGACATCCCGGTTATGCAGAAACGGTTTACGGATATCAGATTGTCCCGAAAAAAGTAACAAATGACGGGGATCTTTATGATACGTGGATTTTTTATGCTGTCGGTCAGGCTATGGAATTACAACATGATTCATCGAATGCTTTACGTGTTATGTATAGTGGTAATATATCTTCGACGTCGGTGCCTCTTCCCGAAGATCCCGAAGCCCCGGAAGGATATCATTTTGTCGGCTGGTATTACGACGAAGCGTTTACGAACCCGTATAAGGAAGGCGACGTCATTACCGCGGATACCAACCTTTACGCAAAGTTTGAAAAAGATACTTATAAAGTAACGTATGTTGTAAATGGTAAACAATACGTCGTGTCAGAAGTGGCATACGGCGATCCGATTAACAATACCGTTCCCACCGGCATAGACGAAACAAACGTTTTCAGCGGTTGGTTTACGGACGCGGCATGCACGCAAGCGTTTGATTTCACTCAAACGGCGTCTTCGGATATCACTCTTTACGCAACGATCAAACTTAAAACTTACGACGTGAAGTTTTTCGTAAACGGTGAACTTTACGCAACGATCCAGGTGCCTCACGGTTACACGCTTGTCCGTCTTGCGAATTCATCTGAAACAGGTGCGGCGACGGCAGCTGCGGTTTTGGCAAGTTTTGAGTTTGACGAAAACGCCGAAGTGAACGCCGATACCGAAATAACCGAGGACAAAGAAGTTCAGGGCAAACTTTCCAAAAAAGCGGAAAAGTGGATCAATGCCGGCGCGTGGTTTGATAAGAACTGGCAGTGGGTTGTAGCAACGGCTGCTGCTCTGGTTGTTATCGTTATCGGATCCGTTCTTGTCGCGGTGTACAAAAAGAGAGGTTAAGATATGAAAGAAAATATAAAAAACTTCAAAAAATCGAAAATTTTTGTGTCACTTTGTTTTTTGATACTTGTGGCGATTTTCGCAAGTTGTCTGTCCGGTGCAAGCGTTGCGTTTGCCAACGACGGAGCGAACACCGAAGAAACGCCGGTTATACAAGATTTTACAAAGGTGACTGAAAGCAGATATCCGTATAAAATCGGGGATAATCTTAAAGGCAAGTCGGCTGTTTTGGACTATAATCTTGTTTCTGTTCTGAATCCTACCGATTTGATGATTTTTGAACAGCAGTGGATTAAGGAAGAAGGACGAAAAGAGGGCGATTTGCTTAAACTCGTTGAGTTTGAAGACAATGACGTTGATTATGTTGCTATGATAGCGGTTATGCGTAACGGCAATTTAAGGACAGATCTTTCCGTTTCCGGCATCTTTGAGATTTTCAACGACGAAGAAGGCGATTTTACCATTGAAAAGGTAGCAGTCGCTAAAATAATATTCCCGTCCGATAAAGATTATATTCTTAAAACGAATTACGATTATCTCGTTCTTTCGTCTTTTAATTCGATCGAGAAGTCGGCGAAATGGCTTTTGCCGGTGCAAAATCTGAGCGAGAACTTTATTAACGTTCCGAGAGAAAAGTACATTGAAAAAGCCGAATTATTAAAAGCTTTTCCGAATGGAATCAATAATCCGAAAAATGTTTTTGCGGCGAATTTCAGTTACGGTTTTTCGGGTGAAATATCTAATATTGTTATCCAAGCGAAAGTAGGCGATCAGATTGCTTATATTCCTGTCCCGAACTTTATGTCAAGCGATAACTTTTTGTATGGGGAAGGTATAGAGATTCCGACTTTAATCGTAAATTCTTATACCATAAACGAAAAAACGTTCTATTATGCTATGAAACTTGATCGAGCGATTTATTTGGTATCTGACGACGGTGAATCGGTATCTGTGGATTTCGACGTATATTTCGCTTTCTTCGATGAAGACGTAAGCATTTGGGGTATTGAAAGCCCTGTTGCTTCGGTTGTTTCGATTGCGGACGGTGATAACGTTTCGGAAAACGTATTTCTTCCGGGTGCTCCGTTGGATAAATCTCTTGCGCCTGAAAAGGAAGGTTATAATTTTGTCGGTTTTGTCGATAAAGACGGCAACGTTCACGATACTGTTCCCGAAGGCGACGTCGTTCTTACGCCGAAGTACGAGATTAAAACGTTAAAAGTCATGTTCGACATGGACGAGCCTTTCGTCGTTGACGTCGAATACGGCAAAACCGTTGCAAAACCCGAAGATCCCGTCGCGCCCGAAGGATATGAGTTTGGCGGGTGGTACAAAGATTATAAACACCAAAATGCTTTTGATTTTGACGAGCCTATCACCGACGACGTTACGATTTATCCGGAATTTATTAAGGTGAAAGTCGTTGAAAATGGCGGCAGCAATGCCGACCTTAAAGCGTTCGGTCAAAAGTGCAACGAATGGTTTGCGAAAAACTGGAAGATCTTTACACCGTGTGCCGTCGCCGGCGTTGCGATAATAATTTTTGCTATCGTCCTTGGCGTGAAAGCGAAAAGGTATAGATAGACATAATTTTCTTCCTGGTGCCCGGGGTGGTGATTTTCTGCCCCGGAACACCATTTTTTGAAGGTACATATTATGATAAACTTACGAAAACATTCCGCAAAATTTTGTCTTTTGTTTCTTGTTGTTCTGATGATTTTTGTGTCGTTGAACGTTATCAGTTCAAGTATTTCGTATGCGAACGATAATTTGTTAAGGTTTGACGGAACGTCGATTTTGGACGATTTGCACGGAAGTAAAGACGCAAACGGTAACGAGTTCGATATAACGAAATATCCGAAAAACGAAAAAGGCGAATTGACGTTTTATAGTTTCGTGGAATACGGGTATTCGTATTATCCGGATAAGCAGGATAATTATGCTTTGTATTTTTATCTGTATAATCCTCAACAGTTAAATTTTACAAAGAATATCGACGCAAACGTTATCCGAATGGGTGTTTCTCATAACGGCGATGAAGTTACTGAATATGAAGATTTTCATGTTCGTTTTATATCGCGCACAACCGGGGATTACAACAATCTTTTCTATAAGTTCAAAATAATGGATCCGGAACACAAGTTGCTGAAATCCGCGTCTGAATATGAAGGAAAACATGGTTGTCGTAGATACGACGTTGCCGGCGTTTTCCTTAAAACCGCAAAAAATGAAATTACGTTGGATAAAAATATCGGACATACATATAAGTGCAGCGGATATATGGCAACGTATGGAAAGGACGCTTCGGCACCGTCCACGTTTGTTTGTGACGCTTCCAAACTTGAAACGTTGGATATAAAAGTTTATCAGACAAGTTATCTGACAGGTGTATCGAGTGCGGGCGCGTATCATCATAATAACGTAAGTTCGGTATATTTTGGAATTCCTGAAAGGGTTTTCAATGAGTACGGCAATCTTTATGAGATTTACGCTCAGTGGTATGAGTGCAGAACTGCGCCGATTCTCGTGACGTCTAATCAGGGGTTTTATAATCAAGCGTTGTCTCGCAATCATTATACTTTGCAAAACGTTGCGGATAATAATAAGATTCTTTTGTACGACAAAAATATAGATTATTATCTTACGTACGGTTATCGTCGTGATCCTGCTCCAAACTCGGATCGTGTGTTTTTCGATTGGGCTTATAATTTAAGACCTTATTCTTATTCAAGTATGGGTGTGTCGGCCGTAAGACGTGCTGATGAATATTCATATTTGTTGCCGTATGTTTTTTATAGTCCGTCTTACGAAGAAAAAGGTGCGTTTAACGTTATAAACAAACAAACGGTTGCCGGTGACGTTTCTTCTTCTGTTATCAGAGATTATATTTTGAATTACGGATCGTCCAACTTTGTTTCCTGGCATACGTCAAGGAATTTGCCGTCTGAATTGTTTGTAAACGAAGTCGATTCGGCGCGAGCGGAAAAAGGTATAAAAGTTGGATTGAATAAAGTACGAACTAATTTGAGTGATACTTTTGATTTGAAATCTTGGAATTCCGAATACGGTCGTTGGTGGGACAAGCTTGTTCAATACGGTTGGTCTTATCCTAAAAACGACGCATTGGGTGACGACCACGTCGGCGTTAAACCTTTTGAGGAAATTACGGCTGAGAAGTTATTATCCGGTAATCTTTCTCGTGATTTGCTTATCAATGAACAAGACGTTGACGTATTCAAGAAGTTTTGTAACGATTCGTTGAATAAAACGCAAAAAGAAATACCGTATTTGTTCCGGTTTGCCGTGTCTGACTATTATTCACGCCCGGTTACGCGATATATTGCCGGCGATAATTTATCTACAAACGGTAGTTATACCGATACATATTTTGCTCAGGAAACCGTGTTTTTCGACTTTAATATCATCACGATGATCTTTAAAGGCGAGGAAAGTTATTACACGTTACCCGTTATGCATACGCCTGTTGACGTTGTTCCCGGAGTTAAAGCTCCGGACGTTGAATTCACGCCCGGTGAACATATCGTAGATAAGACGTTGTCTGCTTTTGAGAAGTTTTTAAACGGTTTGAAAAACAGTGAGTTTTTGAATGTGTTAAAACTTATTGCCGTTATTCTGTTGACGATCGTCTTTACGGTTTTGCTTTTCGCGTTTCTTGATAAGCTCGTCGTAAGTCGTTTTGAGGATCCTTTTGCAAAGGTTGGAATCGGTTTTGTTTGCTTGATTTTAGCGTTTGTAATATCCGCGTCTTGTGTTTTCTTGTGTGGAAGCGCGATATACGGTTCCGTTCATAAACTTGATTTCAACAGCGCGATGAATGCGTTCTGGAAAAACGTTATAAGAAGGTAAAATGAAAGAGTAAAAAAAAAGAATTGCAAGTTCCGTCCTTTCGACTATATCCCCATTGGGGACCAAATGCAATTCTACATACATTATAATAATCGATAAAAGTTTTGTCAAGTAAAGAAGGTTATGAAAGATAAGAATAAGAATGTCGGAAAAGTATATCGCGGACGTACGAAATACATAGATAAGGAAACAAAGCCCGAAAGGAATTATGTTGTCGTTTTGGATGACGGAAAACGAATTAAGGTTGCAAAGTTAAAATCTATCAAGATTTTTGACGAAAACGGCAAAAATGCAGATAAGGCGCTTGTTGAAATAAACGCAACGCGATATGGTCTTGAAAAACGTACCGGGGTAGATTTTCAAACTTTCAGTAAGAATCGTATGTCAGGAAAGCCTTTGCAGTTAAGAGACAAAAAGGTTTTCCCGGAAGAGAAAGAGCGGTTTAAGCTTGGTAGCCATGATCTGGCGCGTGCAATAAGACACACCAAAAGAAAAAGCAAGAAGTAAAACTTCTTGCCGTTTGCGCGGTCGGAACGTTGCCGACAACTGAAATATTTCAGGTGCGCTACCTTGCTTATAGTATAAGCAAAAAAAAGGAACAAAGTCAAGTAAATGAAGATAACAATCGATTATCAAGAATATGAACTCACCGGAAGTAACTACTGGTTTATGCAAAATCAGTGGTTGCTTTGGATCATGTCTTCCCGTAATACTTATGTTTTCGGACCGCAAGGTTCCGGGAAGGATACGCTTATTGCTCATTTTCTTGAAATCTTGAATGGACTTCATTATTCGAATATCAAATATAACGACAATACCGTTGTAACGAAAATCAAAACGTTCGGTGCCGGGGATAATACGTTCTCGGATCTAATCAACGATACGTTGACGCCGTATGAATCGCCGTTTGTTGCCGGGACCACGCTTATTTGTTCGGATGCCGGGGCGTATTTTCCGTCTTCCGAATATAAAAAACTGGACGAAATGTATCCGTCTATGCCTATGTGGTTGGCATTCTTACGTCAGATAGGGCACAACTTTATATGTAATTCGCAAGCGTATGGTCGTTTGTGGGTTAAAATTCGCGAGCAAATGGATTATTTTATCCGTTTGGTCGCCCCGGTGTTTATTAAAGATTATATCATTGTGAACGCAATAAGTTATGATCGCGCGGAAAGCGCAGAAGCCGGATATTTACCAACGTATAAAGAAGAAGATGAAGTGTCGCGCGGACTTATCGAATATCATTCATTTTTGGTTCCGACGTCAGAGCTTCAATTCGATTCGACTTATTTTAGAAAGAAACTCATAAAAGAGAAGAAATAAAGGTGGTGAAAAAAAATGATCAACAACAAAACTATTGAAGTAACTTTACCGGGGGAAGATTCATTTTTCTTTCGCCGGCGTGAACTTAAAAGCATTATTAAGCAAAATTGGAAAATGCTTAAAAAGGCAAAATGCGCGTACTGCGTCAGAGATTGTCGCGGTATGGGCGGCTGCTATACGATATTAAGTCAGACAAGGGCAATGGAACTTGCTTTGACCAGAGGAAAATGCGAACACCGTTTCGACCTTGAAGAAAATAAAGGTCAGTTTGAAAACGAACTTGTGGAAACGAACGAAAAGCAATAAATCCGGTGGGCGAACCTCTTCGGCCTTAATCGACCAGAAACCGCGTCGAATGGGTCCCGCGTCAAACGCTTGATTGCGAATAGCAATTTTTCGCGCTTGCGCGAAAACGTTTGACGGGGGTTCCGACGTGGTAGCCTTTTACGGCAAGTCGAAAAGGAAGACCGCCGGAGAATCCCCAGATAATAATTGCCGTTCCCATGCGAATGTCGCAGGGAACGGCAAAACGATAACAATTTAATAAGTGACACCATTCTTGTTTCTGGTGTCACAACTGTAACATAAACTATGGGGTATCCACTCCGAGAAGTCCTTTTTTTGTCTAAAATAAACACTGTTAATTATAAAAGGAAGAAGTTATGGAAAAGTATCAGGTCAAGAGTAAGTTTTCGGACGAGATTATCAAAAATCTTTGCGTAAGAGCGGACGGTGAGATTCAACGCGTAACTTACGAAAAACAAAATTACATATTGAAAGAGGCCGAGGAAGGTCAGTTTGAACTTGTAATTTATAAAAAAGATTTTTATACGCCGAAATACGAAAGTATCGAGCAAGAAGCGTTGGAGGGTTTTTATTCGGATTATGAAGATATTCAGGTCTTAAAGTCTTTTTGTGGAACGCGACGTTTTTATCGAGATGAAAACGGTGTGGCAAACAGAGTAATAACGCCGGGTAAAAAGCCTGCGACGCTTGAAGACTTTATGCAAAGTCAGCGATTCGGGAACAAGAGGGCGATTAAAAACTTTTTTGATTACGCCTTGACTAATAAATGGGAATATTTTGTAACGTTGACGTTCCGTGATTCTGATATTAGGGGTAATCAACAACTTATGAGTGCGTCGTGGCGAAGTTTTATCAATGTTTTACGAAGACGTTCCGGCGGAAAGGTTAAGGCACTTGCGACGTATGAAGAGTTTGAAAAAGGCGGATATCATTTGCATGCAATGCTTTCTGATATCGATTTGAACCTTGTCCCGGCGCGAAATAATAATAAGCAAAGCAAAGATTACGGAAAATTTATGTATTCAGAATTCGGACCGCAGCTAATGAATTGTACGGATTGGAATCTTGGATTTAATACGGTTGTGTGCTTGCGCCCGGATTCCGAAAACTGTAATATCGTCGGATATATGTCGAAATATATGAATAAACGGTGTCCGGCAGATTTCGGAAATAGGCGATTTTATCGTACTCAAAACTTAACGGCGCGGAGCGCATTTATAAGTAAGGGTGATGAAAGGGATTTTGGCGAGTTTATTGAAAATCTCGGCTTGGAACTTTTTAAAGTAGATTATGCCGGGAATAAATATTACCGTAATTACGGAATACGAAAAGTGGAGGAAAAATTATGAATTGTAGTAAGTGTGTATTGCTTATGCCTTGTCTTATGCAGGAAAAGCCTAAACCGTGCATGGCTTGCAGGAAACGCAAATGCGTTGAGTGTGGTGAAAAGTGTTTATGTTCTTTTGACGGATTGAATTTGTTTAACGACGGTCTGACGGAAAATGATTTAAGAAAACTTGTAAATATATTCAAGGGTGCTTTTGGCGAAATTGGCGATTATAGAAAAGAATATGCGACGTTTTGCAGGCAACTTATTGAAAAGGATTTGGAATTTGTGGTTGAGTTTTACAAGTGGACAGTATGGTTTTCACCGTCTTTTTCCGTGAAGATACGTCTAATGTTTGAAGACGGTCCCTATAAGCAGTATTTTAAGCGATATTTTTAAGAAAATATACCCGGATTGCATGTCTGAAAGTAAGTGTCAAAATAGTGTCAAGGCGTGTTTTTTAATAAAAAAATAAAAAGTCCGTTGAACCGGAAACCCAGTGTTCATCGGACTTAGAGGTGGTCTGGGTGAGAAGATTTGAACTTCCGGCCTCTTGAACCCCATTCAAGCGCGCTACCAAACTGCGCCACACCCAGTAACTGTCAACGCAAGATATTATAATCAATATCTTATTATTTTGCAAGTAAAATCAAGGCGTTTTTCAGTTTTTGTTGCTTAATTTTTTATTGCGGCGGCTTATCACGAAATACAGTGCGGTAATTAAAACCGTTGCGGATGCAAGAACGATTGCCGCGATCTGACCGCCCGTAAGACCTTTGTCGATTTTGAGTGCGGAAGTCAGGATATAGCCTTGCTGACCGTTGTATTCGACAAGGGTGAACTTTGCCGACGCGTCGTAATCTTCCAGAAGTTTCAGTTTTGCGCCGTCGGGAACGTCAAACAAGACGCGCGACGTATCGTCGGGCATTGCGTAAACGTCGACGGTCGTGCCGACTCTTTGCGCCTTGGCTTTTGCATACACGTCTTTTTTCGCGCTTTGGCTTGCCGCGACATAGGACATAACGCTGGTTTTATAAACGTATCCGTATTTCGTTTTGCCGTCAATTTCGTAGGAAACTTTCAGAAATTCGCCGTTTATACCAAAGCCCGCGCAGTCGTCGACAAGGGTAAGGATTTGCGATTTGACAAAGGGTGTGCCGGTTTTTGCGCCCGGGTAATCGTACACAGAAACGTTGTCGAAAAGGGCAACGACTCTGCCCGAAAGCGCGGACGGCTCTTTGCGGATAAGGAAGGCGTCGGAATTCAACGTATACCCGAACTTTTTGTTTTTCGTCATCACGAAAAGCATATTGTCTTTTGTGTCAAGGATTGCCATTACGTCGCCAGCCGGGACAACGTCGGAAATATCCAAAAAGTTATTGATTGACGAGTAAACGAGCGTTCCTTTCGAGTACGCGTAAGAAACGGTTTCGGACGAAATTTCGTCGGGGTTACACGGCTTGTCGTAAGCGGTATCTTTCTTGTCGAAAGAATATGTAGTTTTCAAAAGCACGTTTTTAACGTTGTCGACAAGGTAAACGTCGCCGTTTGACGATAAGTCGATTGCAACGCCAAAAAGACTTAATGTTTCAAAATTGCCGTGTAAAGTTGCGATTTTTGCAACTTCCAGCGCGCCTGCCGTACGAGCGACGGTTTTAAGGACAAAGCCCCGGTCGTCTTTGGACAGCACGACGGCGTTGCCGGTGTTGTCGACGTCAAACGAAATCGCGTTTTTCACGGATACCGAAAAATCGGTTGTTTTCGTTACTGCGGACAGTATACCGTTTGCAAGGGTGTAAACCGTCGGATTGTTGCCTCCGATTGCCTTGATTTCGGTCACGCCCGCGCGGGAATACGCAAACAATGAAAACTCGTTGCCGGAAAGCGCAGCGGTATAAATCGCCTTGGAATTTTTGTCGTATATCACAACCGCGTCGTTTGTGAGAGAGATTGCGTCGACGTTTTTGTCGGTGTTAATCTCACGCAAGGAAAAGTCGGCGTTGTTCACGACGTAAACTTTTTTGCCGTCGGTGTAAGCGGTGTGAGTTGTATTTACGGCAACAGACGTTGCGTTTTTTGAAACCGAAAGTTTTTTGTAAGTGCCGTCGCCGAAAAAGAATTGAACGCGCGCGTTGGATTTATCCCAAACCGCGACGTTGCCGTTTTCTGAAAACACTTTTTCGGGGGAGTCGAACCACTTGTCTTTCGCGCTTTTGGAGCCGTAAGTTTCCTTTTCGTTCAAAGCCGAGTCGTATGTAATAATCGCGTTGTCGCCGATGGGGATTGTCGCGATGAATCTGCCGTCCGACGTAGCGTTTCTGACGGAGGGAAGGGCTGTTTTGACAAGAGTTTTATTTTCAAAATCGACCTTTGAAATTCTGCCGTCCGACACTGCGTACACGTCTTTTCCGACAGCGATAAGCGACGTTACGTTTTCGGAAATCGGAAATTCCGTTGTTTTATCAAGCACGAAATCGAGCGTCAGAATTTTGTTCTCGTTCACGAAATAAGCGTAGCGGTCGGTTGCCGCAAAAGCGGTCGATTTTATGATTTTGAACTCGCTGTCCTTAAAAGACGTAAAATCGCTGCCGTTGTACGCCCAGACGTTGATAAGAGAGTTATAAAGATAAAGCACGCCTTCGTATGACGAAATATCGGTGACGATTTTGTCGCCGAGATCGACGTTATTCTGCGTTTTAACGTCGCACAAACGGGAGCGGTTCGTGAGATAATAAAGCGTGCCGTTGGCAAATGCAAGATTTATGATTTTTTCACCGTCGGAAAGCGTCGGGGTGTAAACAAGATGCTCGTCGCCTGCCGTGAAAATTTTGTTTTCGTCCTTGTCGTAAACCGCGACGACGTCGTCCCGAATCGCAACGAGCGCAGGATTATTGAGATAAAGATATTTGTTTATGTCGGGGGAAATAACGGCGTATTCGCACGAATCGGCGGCGTCAGCAAACGAAACCGAGCCCGAAAAACCGCGGAAAACCGAAAGCCCCGCGGCTGCAACAACAAAAAATATAATAAGGTTTAATACTCTCTTTTGCATAGATAATATTATAAATAAGAATATATGATAAGTCAATTGCTAAATGATGTCAAAGTCGCTTGAAAAATGCCGTCCGATGTGTTAAAATATTTTGCGAGGTAAAATATGGCAAATAATAATAAATCAAGACACCGCCGTTTCGCGCCGCAGGTCGAGGTCAAGGGCGATAAGGAAGTTTTGTCCGCGCCGATCGAGTCGCTGGGGCTTCCCGAAGAAACGCTGGTTCTTTTGAAAAATAACAGGTTCAACACGGTGTTCGACATCGCGCGTCGTACCGAACGGGATATGTTCCGCGTGCAGACGTTCAACAAAAAACACCTTATCGCAGTCAAAAAAGCGATAAACGCAAAAGGTATAGATTTCCTGCCGTTCGTCAAGGAAGAAAAACCCGACGAACAAAAGAAACAGGATAATTTGCAGGAAAAATCCGCCGTCAAGAAGCCCGATGCAAAACCGCAAGATGTAATAAGACACGGCGAAAAACCGCAAAACAGGGATAATCGGCAGCAGAAAAATCGCGACCGCGGGAAGTGCGCTCAGCAGGACAACAGACTTTCCAAACCACAAAACCAAAATTCCAAACAAAATCAGAAAAACGGACAAAAACAAAAACCGCAACAGGAAAGACGTCCCAAGGTCGAGTTGCCCGTCGAAGAATGGCTGAAAATTTCAAAAAACGGCAAATGGGGATTTTCCAACGGATTGACAACGGTAATCGAGCCGCGCTTTGACGAGGTGTTTTGTTTCAAAGACGGCGTGGCGTGCGTTGACGACAACGGAAAGTTCGGCTACATCGACACGAAAGGCGATTACGTTATCGAGCCGAAATTCGAATGTGCAATGTCCTTCTCGGAAGGGCTTGCGGTGTTTTTCGAGGGCGAGAAGTGCGGATATATCAATAAGGAAGGAAACGTCGTGCTTCCCGCAAAATACGACGCTGCGACGGCTTTTGAAAACGGCAGGGCAAAGGTGAAGGAGTTCGGCAAATGGTCGACGATCGACACGGAAGGAAACACGCTCTGGTCAAAATAACGAAAACATAACGAAAACAAAAACTCTTGCGAAAGTGCAAGAGTTTTTTAATGCAAAAATAGTTTTTTGCCGCGATTTTTCCAAATAGAAAAAGGCAACCCTAAGGTTGCCCCAATGTTTGTCTTTTTGACGTCAATACGTCGAAAAGACTTTGTATCGAAAATTATTCAGCCTTTGCCGCCTTTTTGGTGGTTTTCTTTGCGGGTGCGGCTTCGGCAGGTTTGGCTTCCGCTTTCAAAGCGTCAAGAGCGCGAGCAAGCGTCGCTTTCTTTCTGGAAGCGGTGTTGATATGATAAATGCCGTCGACTCTTGCGCTGTCGATTTCGCCGATTGCGGCGCGGTAAGCGACTTCTGCGGTTGCAAGGTCTTTTGCCTCGACTGCGGCATTGAATTTTTTGATTGCGTTTTTAACTTTGGTTTTCTTTGCGCTGTTTCTTGCGTTTTCGATTGCGCTGACTTCTACGCGCTTTACTTGTGATTTAATGTTAGGCACAACAATAATCTCCTTTCAACTAATGTGCCTATAAATACTAACATAAAGAAAAAGAATTGGCAAGAAAAAAGCAACAATTTTTGAATTTTTCGCATAATATTTTTATGAAAAACGGCAATTTCAGGCTCGATATGGCAGAAGAAAGCGCGGATTTTTTGAAAATCGACGTAAAAACCGCGCAAAAAAGAGTCGGCGAAAACGTAACCGTCAGGGTAACTTGCGTGCAAAAAGACGAAGAATCCCGCGCATTGAACCGCGATAAGGGCAAATATATCACCGTCGACGCCGAAAAAAACGTGGCGTATCCGTCGGTGAAAAGGGACGTGACGGCGGCGGTAAAGGACGCAATCCGAAATCTTTCGTCAAAGGCGTTCAGGGAAAGACCGCGCGTTCTCGTGGCGGGGCTTGGCAACAGATACGTTGCGGCGGACGCGATAGGACCGAAAACCGCCGACAATATCGAAACCGCGGGGAAGACCGAAATGTATGCGATTTCGACGGGAATTTACGCGATGACAGGGCTTGAAAGCGCGACGATAATAAGGGCGGTCGCGCGGGAGACGAAAGCCAATCTCGTCATCGTCGTGGACACGCTCGCAACCGCAAAACCTATGCGAGTTTTCAGAAGTTTTCAGCTTACCGACGCGGGGCTCGAACCGGGCAGCGCGACTCAGGCGGGGCGCGACAAAATTAACTTCAAAAGCGTGGGTGTACCCGTCATTGCAATCGGCGTCCCGACGTGCGTTTACGCAAGGCAAATCGTGCTCGATACACTTGAAAAATCGGGCGGATTAAGCCTTGCCAAAAAGTACGAAATCACGCACGAAATTTTGAAAGAAAACGTATCGGCACTGTATTGTCCGAAGGATTCCGAAGCCGCCGCAACCGTCGCCGCCGAAATAATAAAAGACGCGATAAACGGAACTTTTCAGGGAAAAACGCACTGATTCCGACTTATGCGCATATAATCATATATGCACAAAATCGGTATTTTAGACAGCGGAATAGGCGGATTAACAATCTGTTCGTACATTTTCAGGGTTATGCCGGACGTCAATATCTTATACTACGCTGATACCTTAAACGCGCCGTACGGAAGTAAGTCGCGCAGGGAAGTTTACGCCGCCGTAAAAGCGGGCGTAAGTTATCTTTTCGATGCGGGCTGCGACGAAGTCGTCATCGCCTGCAACACCGCGACCACAACGTGTATCGGTGAACTTCGCGGGGAATTTTCAAAGCCGATAATCGGCACGGAGCCCGAACTTAAAAACGCTTTGAGCGGCGCGGAAAAACCGCTGCTTCTCGCAACGCCGCTCACATACGAAAACATAAAAAACGATTCCTTTGAAACCGCCGATACGACAAACCTTTCAAAGATTATCGAAGAGTCGGTATTCTGCGAAAAAATAAGAAAAGATATTGCGTGCGCGCTCGTTTCCAAAAGCCGCAAAAAGGTGGTGCTCGGATGCACGCACTATTTATATCTTGAAAAGTTTTTGTCCTGCAAAACGTACGACGGCGGACGGGGAGTCGCAAACAGGGCGAAAAGCGTTCTCATCGCAAATTATCGGAAAACCCGTCGCGGCGGCAATTTGTTTATTGTGTTTTCGGGAAAGAAAAGTTTCATAAAATATCTGACGGCGTTTTCGGATTTCGACACATACAACCGCAACAAAGTAGAACGATAAAATTCGTAATTCAAAATATAAAAAATCTTCTTGCCATATCGCCTTATATAAGTTATAATAGAAAGCGTTTTGATACTAAAATCCAATTAAGAGGTAAAATATGAGCAAGGTTACAACTGATATGATTCGCAATATCGCTTTAATCGGCCACTCCGGCGAGGGCAAAACTTCGCTTGCCGAAGCGATGTTATTCAACGCCAAAAGCATCGACCGCCTCGGCAAGGTCGAAGACGGCAACACTACGATGGACTTCGACGCCGAAGAAATCAACAGAAAAATTTCGATAAGCCTCGCAGTCGCGTACGCAAACTGGAAAGGAAACAAAATCAACATTCTGGATTGCCCCGGCTTCTTCGATTTTGAGGGCGAGGTCGTTTCGGCACTTTCCGTTGCGGACAGCGCGGTCATCGTTACGAGCGCAAGCGGTTCTCTTTCGGTAGGCACCGAAAAGATGCTGGAAATGTGCACCGACAGAAAAGTCCCGGCAATGGTTTTCATCAACCAGGTCAACAAGGACAACGCGGATTTCCGCGGCACATACAACGCAATCGAACAGGCGTTCGGCAGCAAGGTTCTGCCCATCGAACTGCCCATTATCGAAGGCGGCAAGATGACGGGTTGGGTTGATATCCTTACCGGCAAAGCATACAAACTTTCGGCACCCGAACAGGAAATCGACGTTCCCGCCGATATGAAATCGGAAGTCGAAGAACTGAAAGGCAGACTTGTCGAACTCGCGGCGGAAACCGACGACGCTCTTATCGAAAAATACTTCGAGGGCGAAGAACTCACCGCGGAAGAGCTTGAAAAAGGCGTACGTCAGGCAATCCTTAACGACAGCCTTATGCCTTTGATGGCAGGAAACGCAACCACCAGCGTGGGCGTTGCCAACCTTATGGATAAGATTTGCAAGTTCATGCCGTCACCCGTTCGCGACGTCAAAAAGACCGTCGACGGAAAAGACGTTGCCTGCGACGCAAACGGCGCGTTCTCCGCACAAGTATTCAAAGCGGTTGCCGACCCGTACGTCGGAAAACTTCTTTACTTCAAAGTGTATTCGGGCGTTTTACACAGCGGCGACCAGATGCTCAACACCTGCTCTGAAAAACCCGAAAAAGCAAGCTCGCTTTACATCCTTAAAGGCAAAAAACAAGAAGCCGCGGACGAACTCGTGGCAGGCGATATCGGCGCTCTTGCGAAACTCGTGTCCACCAACATCGGCGACACCCTTTGCGCGCCCGACGCCAAAATCAGATTTGCCCCCATCGACTTCCCCGAACCTGTTATCAGCCTTGCGGTAACAAGCGTGAAGTCCGGCGAAGAAGACAAAGTCATCAACGGTCTTAACCGTATGCTCGAAGAAGACAGCACGTTCAAACTTGAAAAGAACGCGGTCACCGGCGACGTCCTTATGAGCGGTCTTGGCGAATCGCAACTCCAAATCATTTGCGCGCGTCTTAAAAATAAATTCGGCGTCGAGGCGAAACTCGCAGACCCGAAGATCGCATATCGCGAAACAATCCGCAAACCCGCCGAAGCCGAAGGTAAACATAAGAAACAATCGGGCGGCGCAGGGCAGTTCGGCGTTGTCAACATTAAGTTCGAGCCGGGCGCGGCAGACGGTGATTTCGAATTCGTCGACGCTATCGTCGGCGGCGCAGTCCCCAAACAGTTCATTCCCGCAGTCGAAAAAGGCTTGCGCGAAGCAATCAAAAACGGCGTCCTTGCAGGATATCCGATGGTCAACCTCAAAGCAACGTTGTTCGACGGCAAATACCATCCCGTCGACAGTAAGGAAATCGCGTTCATCACCGCTGCAAAACTTTCCTACAACGAAGCCTGCATGAAGGCAAATCCCTGCTTCCTTGAACCGATTATGGACGTCAAAATCACGATTCCCGACAGCTATATGGGCGATATCATGGGCGACATCACCAAACGTCGCGGCAGAATTATCGGCACCGATACCGTCGGCAAGAAGATGGTCCTGACCGCGGAAGCCCCGATGGCGGAAATGTTCCGTTACGCAACCGACCTCAACAGCATGACGCAAGGTCGCGGTCGCTTCAAAATGAGCTTCAACCGCTATGAGGAAGTCCCGTCGACTCTCAGCGCAAAGATTATCGAAGACGCCAAAAAGAGAGCAGCGGAAGCCGCAAAATAATTAGTAAATAATTGCTAAATCAGTTGCAAAAACAAAATTGTTGTGCTACTATGATTTAGCAATTTGTGCCGGTGTGATGGAATTGGCAGACGTAGTGGACTCAAAATCCACCGGTAGCGATACCGTGCCGGTTCGAGTCCGGCCACCGGCACCATAAAAGAATAACGACCAAATCGGTCGTTATTTTTTTATGCCGCCAGTGAGCCGCACTTAACCCAAAACGAAGTTTTGGCGTTCGGTGACCGAAGGGAACTTTTGCACGAATGTGCAAAGCCACGGCCACCGGCACCAAACAAGAATAAAACGAACCCAAGAGAAAATCTTGGGTTCGTTTTATTTTTTACAAGAGATTATTTTGGTTTAAGAGTAAGTTAGAATAAGCATAAAATAAAAGGCGAGAAAACTATCTCACCTTTTATTTTATGCAACGCTTGCCGATAATTTGAGTGTACCGTTTATATAATATATACTTAGTCTCCTTTTTGTTTTCTATATTTGTTTTGTTATACTTTTTGATAAAGTTTTCTATTTTTTATGGTATTCATTATTAATAATAAGATAAATTGCACGATATGTTTCCTTTTTGCATATAAATTGATAATTGAACTTCTGATGTTCCTGCTAAGTATATGGAAAAAACAAAAGCAGGAGTATTGACAAGCCGAAAATTTAATGGTATTATTAAGTTGCTTAACGATTAAGCAAACGGTTAAGCATAAAAATTTGAATTACTTTTGTAGGAGGGATTATGAAGAAATTTTTATCTATCGTATCGATTGCGTTGCTCATTGTGGCGATGACGCTTTCTATGGTTGCTTGCAACAAAACGGAAACGGTAACGCTCACTTTGTACGACAACGACGGAACAACCGTTTTGTCAACGCAAAAGGTTGAAAAGGGCAAAGCGCCTACTATGCCGGAAGCACCGACAAAAGAAGGCTTTACTTTCAGAGGTTGGTTTGTTACTCCGACCAGTGCAAAGGCGTTCGATTTTGACGCTCCGATGAAAGAGGACGCAAAAGCGTATGCGCAATGGCAAGACAACAGTTTCGTTGACACGAGAGACTGGGTTATTTCTGGCACTATGAACGGTTGGGGAAATGATCTTGCCAACTATCATATGACCAAAGTAGCGGGCAAAAACAACGTGTTTGAACTGAAAATCGATTTGCACGTCGGCGACGCTTTCCAACTCACGGTGTTGCTTGATACGGGTATTCTCGATTACAACAATAAAGACGGCGCACGCGCTTCTTTCAGAAACCTTGTAGGTGCGGACGAATACATGGAAGCTGCCACCGGTCTTGACGAAAATAAAAATATCAGCGTCAAGCAAGACGGCAATTACACGCTCACTCTCACAACCGATTCCAATACAAGCAACAACCGCCTGACCGTCACGCGTAACGGCGACGCAAAGCCCGTTGAAGTGCAAGAAGTCGTCAATTATTACATCAAAGGCGCAGGAATCACCAACTGGGCAAACGTTTTCTCGCCGGCAACTCGTTTCGTAGCGGGAGCGGACGGTAAACACACGTTGAAAGTTCAACTCAAAGCGGGTGAAGAATTCATGTTCATGGGCGCCGTAACAAAAGGCGATGAGATCAAAGAAAACAGCCAATATTTCAACATTACCAACGTTGATGAGGCAAGTATCGCATTGTTTACCGGGAAAACCGATGAAACCGGCAAACTTGTAGGTAATATAAAAACCAAAGAAGCAGGCATATATGACTTTGTTCTCGATCCCGAAAGCAAAACTATCTCCGCAACCAAGAGCGCGGCTGACGAAACGGTATACAATTACTTCATCGATGGCACAATACTTGGCGGAAAGTGGGGTGACTATCAAAAGTCAGAAAACCAAGCAAAATACAAAATGACACAAAACGGCGATGTTTACAGCATTGAGAACGTTGTGCTCAACAAGGACGAAGAGCTGGTTGTCCGCGCACACAAAACAACTGACGAAGCACTTACCTGGGACAATGTAATTGCTCAATACGATGCGGAATATCTTGTCGGCTCGGTAGGTTTTTCGGCAGTAAGCAAGAATAGCAAAAACGTCAAAGTCGGAGAGAGCGGAACTTATAACATAACGTTCAACTCTTACAGCAAGGTTTTGACTATCGCAAAAGTAGGCAAAGATGTTTTTGTCAAAGGCACGATGAACGGCTGGAAGCACGAATTCAAAGACGAATTCAAGATGACGGCGAACAGCGAAAATAAAGAAGTTTATGAAATTACGCTGACGTTTGAAAAAGATGTCGAATTCGGTCTGGACGCATATAATATCGGCGCGAAGGAAGGCGGCCTTTGGGTTGGAAAGGATAAGCTCGGCACGACCGGCGACGCAAACGCAATATTCACGGTTGAAGGAAAGAGCAACATTTGCTGCTCCGAAGCGGGCGAGTATCGGGTTGTTTACAACTATAAAACGGGCATCATCGATATTTATAAAGTACAAGCAACAGCTTAACAATAAGAAATGCCCCTGCGACGGTTTGTTGCAGGGGCAAAACTAATTTCGGTGTAAAATCAAATTCGTATATCGCTTGACACGGCTTCTTTTCGGTTGATTGCGATGTCAAGACACTCCACGATTTTGTCGATCTTTTCATCGGAATGAGAATCAATAGTCAAAACGTCAGGAACGTTTTTTTGACAAAACTTCGACACCATACTGCCCAGGACGACAATGTTTTGCGACTCTGTCGAAACGGGGGAATCGTCTTCTATAAACTGAACGCGATTCAATTGTTGCAACAAGCGTTCTTTCAGCTCTTTGCTGTTTGGTTTCAACGCAACGGCAGACCAGTTGTCCGTGCCGAAAACGGAATTTGCTTTTTGTGCCACGGCGTTGTAATCGGTTGTGATCTGATAAAACAAGTCGCCGTTCGGAATGACCGTATCGAGTGCGAGAAGCGGGCAAAAGTTTACTTCGCCAAGCGCACGGAAAAACGAGTTGTCGGTATTGTAGCAAATGATTGCGTCGCAATTCGTGACACGCTTGACGGTTTTGTCAAAAGTAACCTGCAAGGAATATCCGACGCTTGCGAGCTTATTGGAAAGTCTTTGGATAAGGAGCATCGTTTCGGCTTTGTAGGCAGAGGAGTCGTTGTCGCCGATATATATCGTTACGACGTCGGTGTTGCCGCTGCTCAGACATTTTGCCGAGAAGTTGATGCGGTAATTATAGAGATTGACAAGTTGCCAGATTTTGCGTTTTGTGTCCTCGCTTATGCGCGAATCGTCCTTGTCGTTAAGGACGTAACTCACGGTAGCGACTGAAACGCCTGCCTCTTTTGCGATATCTCTCATTGTGACTTTCTTGCTCATAATAATCGAATTATACAGCTTAAACAAAAAAAAATCAATAAAAAATGAATATTCAAGCAATTTATCATCGTCCCGAAAGCAATTATTGCTTCGCAACGGACCATAAAACAATAGTGTTGAGAATTCGCTTTGCAAAGGGCGAACAAATTTGCAAATTGTCCGTTTTGTATAATACAAAATATCATATTGCGCAACAACAATTCAAACAAGAAATGCAATTGATTGCAAGCGACGCGCAGTTTGATTATTACAAAGCGACGCTTTGTCTTGACGATCCAAGGCTTGCGTATGTATTTTACTTTGAAAACAATGACAAGCCGTACTACTTTTGCGAAGACGGCTTGGTTTCCACATACAATTTTAACTTAGCATATTTTAATAGCTTTCAGTTTGCTTATGTCAACGACGATGACGTGATGCAAAACGTCGAATGGCTGAACAATGCGGTGTTTTATCAAATCTTCGTTGACCGCTTTTGCGGTTCAGACAAGATAAAATCAAAAATCAATGCCAAATGGGACGAATTGCCCACTCCGACTTCGTTTTACGGGGGCAATCTTGACGGAATAACGGAAAATTTAGACTATATAAAAGAACTTGGGGCAACGGCGATTTACCTTACGCCGATTTTCAAAAGCAACTCAAACCACAAGTATGACACAATAGATTTTTATTGCATAGACGAGTCTTTCGGCGACAAAGAATCCTTAAAAAGGCTGGTTGAAAAGGCGCATGAAAAAGGGATGCGCGTAGTGTTGGACGCCGTGTTTAATCACGTCAGCCATGACTTTGCCCGGTTTAAAGACGTTATGAAAAAGGGCAAAAAGTCAAAATATTTTGATTGGTTTGTCATAGACGGAGAAAAAGTCGAGCAAAATCCTTTAAACTATGCGTGCTTTGGGGATTGTGAATATATGCCGAAACTCAATACGTGCAATAAGGACGTGCAAAACTATCTTATCGACGTTATGACATATTGGATGAAGGAATGCGACGTGGACGGGTGGCGTCTTGACGTGTCCGACGAGGTTTCGCACGGTTTTTGGAGAAAGGCGCGAGAAGCGGTAAAGTCTCAAAAAACCGATTCGGCTTTGATTGGGGAGAACTGGCATAACAGCGAAAGTTTTCTTAGGGGCGATCAGTTTGATTCCATTATGAACTACGCACTCACTAAGCGGATGATGGACTTCTGGGGTGACGAGAGCATAGACGAAAAGCAACTTGCCGAACAGCTCAATTCGCTTTATATGAGATATAGCGACGTCACAAACAACATGATGTTCAATTTGTTGGACAGTCACGACACGGCAAGATTTTTTACGCAAATAAACAAAGACCGCAACAGGTTGCTTTGTGCGATTGCGACGCTGGTTTTTTTGCCGGGAAGTTTCAATCTGTACTATGGCACCGACATATTGCTCGAAGGCGAATATGATCCCGATTGCAGAAGAACGTTTGATTTTTCGAGATTGAAAGAGAAAGACATAATCGAGTTTCAAGTTTCGCTCAAAGACGTGCTTAAACTTAAACAACAGCCTGCAATAAAAAACGGGAAATTAAAAATTTATTCCCAAGACGACGCGGTAGTGATTGAAAGGGTAAGCAAGGAACAGGTTTTGCGGTTGATTATACGCCGATGCAAGAAAATAGGTGTTGGCGTAAAGCCGTCGATAGAGTATAATAAAAATAAGGACGGCGACGCCGATTCCTTTGTTATAGAAGGAGAAAGATTATGAGGAAGGGCAAATTTGTGACAATGTTATTGATCGTTGCTATTGTGATGACAACGGTCGTACTTTGCTTTGCCGCGTGCAACAAAGACAAAGAAGAGAAAGAGGTCGTGTTGCGTATTCTTGAAAACGATACGGCAAAAAAGGAAGGATATCTCAAAGAATTGCTGGACGCATTCAATGCAAAGTATGCAAGCGAAGGGGTAAAAGCCGTCGATGCGAATATGGACGAGTTCAGCGACCTTGAAAAAGACGGACCGTACGGTCACGGACCGGACGTATTGTATCAGGCAAACGATATTCTCATGTCGTACGTCGAAAAACATCATATAATCCCGCTCGATATTGAGAAGATGGATTGCTACGATAAAATCCCGCAAAACGCATGGGATGCCTTCAAATACAATTACGATGGCAAAACGGTTTATTGCGGAGTGCCGGTAAACGTTCAACAACCGTTACTGTTTTATCGCAAGGACGCGCTTCCCGACAACTGGAAAACCGAATGGGATAAGAATGGCAACGACGTGCCGGATATGGTTGAATATTGGACGGAAATGTACAGATACAGCAAAGGTATTCGCGAAGCAGACCGCAATAAGTTCGGTTATGCCATCGAACTTCGAAACGAATATTTCAATATCGGTTACTTGCTTTCGTACGGCGCATACGTGTTTGGTAACAACAACACCGACGACAAGGATATAGGTATTGCAAATGGCAATGCGGTGAAGGGTGCAAAGATTATGTGGGAGCTTGCCGGCGTCATGGATGAAAAGTGTATTGACGATTCGTTTACAAACGGTCGCGCGCCCATGCTTGCAAACGGAACGCTTTTTGCAACGATAACCACTCCGGATATTACTTCACAGTTCTTGAAAGAGATGTCGCTTCAATATCAAAAAGAGGGACTCGATCAGGCGAGTGCGGACGCAAAGGCGAAAGAGAATCTCGTTATTACAGGACTGCCGAAACTTCCAAAGGACGGAGATATAACCACTCAACAAGATATCAAAAACAACGACTTGTGGATCGAGCAACAAACCATGGGCGGCGTGAACGGATATGCGGTGAGCAGTTATACCAAAAACCGTGATTGGGCTGTCAAGTTTGTCGAATTCGCAACGGGTTACGAAATGGTGAAAGCTCGTGCGGATATGCTCGGCGTCGTTGCCGCAAGAAGCGACGTAATTGCACAAACAGAGTCTTTAGCATCTCAAATTACATATCGAAACCTCGATTCGGGCGTTTTGGAAGTTATGCCGTCCATTAGCGCGGTCAAGCAAATCTGGACGCCCATTTCATCGGGATTCAAACAAATAGCAACCGACGGATGTGGTAAGCGTTCCTTCGATATGGCAAAACTTCAAAGCGTTATCGAAGAAATATCGTCGAATATTTACAAGGCTATTCATACCTTTGCATAACTATGACAAGTTTGAAAGAAAGATATAAAAACCTAAAAGAGAACGCCGCTAAGCAGCGTCGGGACGTTTCCGAAAAAGCCAAGCAATCCCGAAAGAGCTTAAAAGAGTTCTTTGCCACGTCGGGCAGGGCGACGTATGCGTCGATGTTCTTTATGGGAGCCGGGCAAATTGTTAACGGACAATATATAAAGGGATTTATATATATTCTGTTGGAAGTGGGGTTCATTACCTATTTTGCTCTCCGCGGGATAAAGGACTTGTTCGGATTTTTCACTTTGGGAACGGTAAAAGCAGATCCGTGGCTCGGCATAAAGGGTGACGATTCAGTAATTATGCTGTTGATGGGCATATTTGCCTGGATTGCTCTTATTGCGCTCATAATCGTCTATGTGGCAAACATAAAAGACGCTCATCGCGGAGCAGAAGACTTGCTTTTCAAAGGAAAAGTTTCGTCGTTCAAAGACGATTTGTCGTCGCTGATGAACCGCAATTTTTACAAGGCGGCACTCGTTATTCCCATTTTGGGCGTAATGATATTCAACGTCTTGCCGATAATTTTTATGATTTTGATCGCATTCACCAACTACGGCGGGAAAATTGTTCCGCCCGAATTGGTGGATTGGAGTCTTGATAGTTTCAGAAAATTGGTTGCGGTTGGCGAATTATCACAATCGTTTGGCAAAATACTCGGGTGGAACTTACTTTGGGCGTTTTTGTCAACGTTCATCAATTATTTTCTCGGACTCGGACTTGCAATTTTGTACAATAAAAAATGCGTAAAGCCCAAGGTGCTGTGGAGGGCGTTTCCCGTGCTTGCATATGCCGTGCCGGGATTTATATCCTTACTTGTATTCCATTATATGTTCAGCAACGGCGGTCCGATAAACCAGATAATTGTGCAAAACGGAGGCAAAATCATCGACTTTTTGGGCATCAATTCCAAATGGATGGCAAGAGGCATAGGGTTGCTTGTCAATGCGTGGTTGTCGGTTCCGTCGATAATGTTGCTTGCATCGGGCATACTGTCAAATATGAACAACGATTTGTACGAAGCGGCAAGAATAGACGGGGCAAGTTCATGGGTGCAGTTCATAAAGATAACGCTCCCGTTCGTTCTCTTTTCGACGACGCCTGTTCTCATCAGTCAGTTTATGGGCAACTTCAATAATTTCGGAGTATTCTATTTCCTGAGAAGCGACGTCCTTAGCGAAGGCTATTTCCTTGCAAGTGACACCGATTTACTTATCAACTGGCTGTATAGGATGTCGATTGACAACAACTATTATTCAATAGGCGCTGCGATAAGTTTGATTATGTTTATCATCACCTCGGCAATAAGCCTTTTGGTTTACGTGCGCTCATCGGCATATAAGAGGGAGGATACGTTCAAATGAGAAAAAAATCAAGTGTTAAACTCAAAAAAACCACAAACGTTTTGCTCACGTACTCCGTTGTGTTGCTGGTGTCAATCATCTTCGTATTTCCTATTATATGGGTGGTGCTGAGTTGTTTTTCGGCAAGCGGAAGCATATATAGTTTCAATGGTTTTTTCCCGTCGGAATATTCTCTGGATTCTTTTAAGGCGCTGTTTGCGGACACCGTTATGTACGACTATCCGAAGTGGTTTGCAAACACTTTGCTTGTGGCGACGATAAGTAGCCTTTTGGGTACTGTTTTGGTTATTTTAACGGCTTACGTCATCTCGTCTTTCCAGTTTAAGGGAAGAAAATCATTGATGAAGGGCGCGCTGATTCTCGGGATGTTTCCGTCGTTTATGGGAATGGTTGCCGTGTATTTGCTTATGACGCAATTCAATTTCATCAATAGTCATATAGGGCTTGCTCTTATATATGCAGGCGGTGCTCCGATGGGCTATTTGGTGCAAAAAGGCTTTTTCGACACTATTCCGAATTCGATTTACGAAGCGGCAAGAATCGACGGAGCAAGCAATGCAAGAATATTTTTCAACGTAACTCTTCCGCTGTCAAAACCGATTTTGGTATATACGCTTTTGACGCAATTTGCTTGGCCGTGGAGCGATTTTATCCTTCCTAAACTTCTGCTCAAAGACAAAAACATGTGGACGGCGGCGGTCGGGCTTATGTCTCTTCCGGAAACCGAATTCGCAAGATTTTCGGCAGGCGCGGTGTTTATCGCCGTCCCGATTGTAATCTTGTATTTCTTCTTGATTAAATATATGATAAACGGTTTGTCGGCCGGTGCCGTCAAACAATAAGAGGGTAATTATGGCAGACGTAAAACTCAATCACATATACAAAGTTTATCCCAACGGAACAAAAGCCGTAAACGACTTCACGATGGATATAAAAGATAAGGAATTTATTGTATTCGTCGGACCGTCGGGTTGCGGAAAATCAACCACGCTTCGTATGATAGCCGGTCTTGAAGAAATCACTGCAGGCGAACTCTATATAGGCGATACGCTTGTAAACGACGTAGAACCGAAGGACAGAGATATTGCGATGGTATTCCAGAATTATGCGCTGTATCCGCATATGACGGTGTACGAAAATATGGCATTCGGTCTGAAATTGCGAAAATTGCCGAAAGCGGTAATCGATCAAAAGGTCAGAGAAGCGGCGCAAACGTTGGATATAACCGAATATCTGGACAAAAAACCAAAGGAAATGAGTGGCGGACAGCGTCAAAGAGTCGCTTTGGGAAGAGCCATCGTAAGAGAGCCGAAGGTTTTCTTGCTTGACGAACCGTTGTCAAATCTCGATGCAAAATTGCGTACTGCAATGAGAAGTGAAATAAGCGCACTGCATCACAGGCTGCAAACTACGTTTATTTACGTCACGCACGATCAGGTCGAAGCAATGACGATGGGCACGCGAATAGTCGTTATGAAAGACGGATTCGTTCAGCAAATCGACACGCCTACCAATTTATATAAGTATCCTCAAAACGTGTTTGTCGCAGGTTTTATAGGAACGCCTCAAATGAATTTCATCAACGCGGAAATCAATGTCGAAGGCGACGATATATCGTTTGTCGCTACCGATGCGCCGTTAAAAATCGCGTTGTCCAAAGACTTCTTTGCAAAAGCAAAGCAAGCGGACGTGTTCCACGGAAAAAAAGTCGTGCTTGGACTGCGCGCGGAACATATCTCCATCGATGCCGAAAAATATACGGCAAAAGCAAAAATCAAGGTTTCGCACATCGAGGAATTGGGAACCGAAAGCCAAGTATTCGGAGATTTGAACTTTGACAAAGAACTCGGCTTGCAAAGCTCGACAAAAATTGTTATAAAAGCGCCGACAATGACGCGTTTTGAAGTCGGAAGCGTCACGGAAATCTCGTTTGATATCGAAAATATGCAGGTATTTGATGCGGAAACCGAAGCGAATATGATTCCGAGAATTCCCGATTGCTCTGTCATAAGCGTTGTCGTGAAAAATCATACGGTTGAAATCGGTTCGTCGAGGATAGAATTGCCGTCGGCATTTTCAATGGAAGACGGAAATTATAAGTTGACCATTCCTGTCGATGCTGTCGAAAAAGGAAACGACGTTGTCGGAACGGTGCAAAAGGTCGAAGAAGTCAACGGAAAGTATTTGCATTACATCGAAACAGGCGGTCAGATAATTTTTGCTTTATTTGACGAAAAAGTGAGCGGAGAAATTATGCTTGGTATCGACCTGAAAAAAGTTACGTGTTCGACAGGCGACAAGATTGTTCACGAGGCAATACCTGCGTTCAATACGCTAAGCGGAAAAATGCTTCGTCAAAGGAACAAAGACAAGCGAACGTTTAAGGAAATCGTTAAGTCTGCCGCAATTCCGAAATTTTCGTTCGAAACGATGGGACATAAGTTTGAGTGCACAAGAGAACTTGCGTCGAAGTTGGTTGGAATCGGCGGCACTAAAATCATTGGCAAAGCGTTGAGTTTTGAGTTTTCGCCACAAGACGTTGAAATCTCGACGGACGGCATACTGTTTTCGGTCGAAAAGGTTTTAGATTACGGTACCGAACGATATGCAAAATGCGAGAGAGACGGAGTGGTATTATACGCCAAGGTCGGGGGTGATTTTAATGAAGAAAGCATTGACGTTGTATTGCCCATTGACAAAGTGTCCATATTTGATATTGAAGGGCAAATCAGATTGAAATAACACAGGTCGGTATAGGGAGTTTGTTATATGGCGGTTAACAAAAAATTCGGATTCTCGCACAAAAGCGGATTGCTTATGGCGGTGAGTGCCTTGCCTTCCGAGTACGGAATAGGTTCTTTCGGGAAAGCGTGTTTCGACTGGCTTGATTTTCTGGACAAAACAGGGACCAAATGTTGGCAAATTCTTCCGCTTAACCCAACCGCATACGGAGATAGCCCATACCAATCGCCGGCGTCTTTTGCCGGCAATCCTTATTTTGTTGATTTGGAAGAATTGTATAAAGAAGGATTGTTGACGAGCGATGAACTTGATGGGGAAAAGTGCAAAAGCGAGCGCATAGATTACGGAAGATTGTTTTTAACAAGAATTGCCGTGCTCAAAAAAGCCTTTTCGAGATTTGTAAAAACTGTCGAATATGTACGTTTTTGTCATAAAAACAAGCAGTGGCTTGACGACTATGCTTTATTCTTCTCAATAAAAGAGAGTTGTGATTATGCGCCTTGGTCATCTTGGGCGGATGAATATCGAATATACAAAAACGCAATCGAGAGGAAAAACGATTTTGAATGTCAAACGGAGTTTTGGCGATTCGTTCAATTCAAGTTTTTTACGCAATGGAAAAAGGTTCGCGATTATGCGCGTTCAAAAGGAATAAAAATCATCGGAGATATACCAATCTACGTTGCATATGATTCGGTTGACGTTTGGAGTAATACGGACGAGTATCTGCTTGACGAGAATTTGAATCCGACGTTCGTTGCAGGTTGTCCTCCCGACGGGTTTTCTCCCGATGGACAATTGTGGGGCAATCCGATTTACGATTATGCGAAAATGGAAAAGAACGACTTCAAGTGGTGGTGCTCACGCATCAAAATCTGCGCGTCGTTATTTGACATTGTAAGGATAGACCATTTTCGCGGGTTTGCGGGATATTATTCGGTTCCGTATGGTGAGAAAACCGCTCGCAACGGACACTGGGAAAAAGGCCCCGGGGGAAAACTTTTCGACGCGATAAATCAAAGTGTCCCTAATGCAAAAATAATCGCGGAAGATCTTGGTTTTTTGACCGATGACGTGCGAGAACTGATTGCGTATTGCGGATATCCCGGGATGAAAATATTGCAGTTTGCGTTTTTTGATGAGGACAGCGAATATTTGCCGAGGCTATATGCAAATAAAGATTACGTGGTTTATACAGGTTCTCACGACGCCGACTGTACTCGTACGTGGACGGAAAACCTTGTCGGAGATACGCTAAAACGATTCAAAAGAGAATGTTCGCACATCAAAGGGTTAAACCCGACATATAAGATGATTAAACTGGCGTTTGATTCAATTGCGGAACTTGCGGTGATACCGTTGCAGGACTGGCTTTTGCTTGGAAACGAAGAAGGCAGAATGAATACGCCGTCCGTTGCACAAGGAAATTGGGTTTGGCGTGCTCCGTCCGACTATGCGTCGAAAAAGTTAATATCGATGATTAAAAGATTTAATGTTCGGTCGCATCGCGAAAAATAGTTTTAAGGTCGGGTTATGAAAAAAAACAAGCGTTATTAAGGTTTTGGGTGTATTCGTCGTTTGTAACTTAGTTTATATCATAAGAATAAACGATAATTGTTCTTGCGAAAATAATTAGCAAAAAACTGTTTTGATTGATGTGTTCAACTGCGGTTGTTTTCTGCGCACCATAAAGAATAAGACAACCGTTTTGGTTGTCTTTATTATGTTTATAATTTTTGGATTGTTAATATAAACTTTATTCAATAAGATAATCTGCTGGGAAATCGGCGGATTTATTTTTCTTTGATAATCGATAAAAGATTTGTGTGAAGGGCGGCGGCGATTTTTTGTGCGCTTGCGACGGCAATGCCTTTTTCGTTTTCAACGTTTTTGAGTGTTGAGTAGGAAATTCCCGCATTATTGCAAAACGAGCCTTTTGTCATATCATTGTAAATGATATATTTTTCGATTTTTGAATAATCCAACAATGCTTTCATAACCGTTTTCGCCTTTTTCTAATAATTATAGAATGCATAGGATGATGTGTCAATCTTTTGGATGACATATCATCCTATATTTTTGTGCAGAGTAGGGTAGAATTTAATTAAAGTAATTGACGAAAGGTAATAAATGAAAACGCTTAACGATGCTGTTGTCGAAAGACTTTATAAATATATGGGCGAGAAAAATCTCACTCAATATAAACTTGCACAGTTAAGCGGGATTCCGTTTCCGACGATAAAAAGCATTATGCAAAGGCGCACTAACGGAATTTCTTTGAAAACGATTATCTTGCTTGCGGACGGATTGGGGATTTCTCCCGCCGAATTTATCGATGACGAATCGTTTCTTGCGAAAAATCTTGACCTTGAATGAGAAAAATGTATAAAGAAATTATTTCCGATATTATGGCAAAAAACAATTTATCGCAAGAGGGTATGGCAAAGATACTCGGCGTAAATCAAACGACCGTCGGGCAGTGGCTGAAAGGGAAGAAGAAACCCGGCTACGACAGTATTTTGCTGCTGTACGAAAAGTTCGGCGTTACGCCAAACGAATTATTCGGGATTGAATGATGAACTTTGGTGAGAATTTTAAGAACATACGAAAACAATGCGGACTGTCGCAACAGGAAGTTGCGGACAAATTGCAAATCAAACAATCGAGCGTGAGCGATTGGGAAAACGACGTATCTCGTCCCGATTATGAAAAACTGATTGCATTGGCAGAACTGTACGACGTCACGTTGTACGAACTGCTTGGGATAGACTGAACCGAGAACTGCAAGAAGCCGAGAAGTCGGCTTTTTTATTTATAAAAAAACGGCATTGGATTGACTTTTTCGCCGTGCCGGTGGTATAGTTTTATCGACAATATTTTTATGGGAATTTTTATGAATACGGTTGAAGAAAAACTCAAAAGAGCGCAAAAACTTATCACAAAAAACATAAGCACGGAAGAAATGCTTGAAGTATTGAGAATTATCGGCGTCGGAATGACGGCGGACGAAATCGAAAGTTATCGTTTGTGGGGCGATTACATGCCGCTCGGGGACGAGCATCCTTACACGAAATCCGAAAGATATCTGCATATTTTGTGGGAGCTTATTGACAAAGTGCCGCTTGGCATAAACTGCACGTTTGCGATTCCGTTCAGGCAGACGATTGCGAAGAACCTTTTCAAAAAGTGCGGCGAAGGTTTTGTCGCGGCGGAAGGTTGCAGGTTCAATTACGGACACCAGATCGAGGTCGGCGACAACGTCAGCTGGAACATGGGCTGCTACGTCGACAGTAAGGGCGGCGTATCGTTCGGCGATTTCGCGATGCTTACCGAATACGTGAAAATTTTCTCGCACGGGCACAGCGAAGGCAACCATATGGAAAGGGATTATAGGCGCGTCGTCATAAAAGATTTTGCGAAACTTTACACAAACTGCACGATTCTTCCCGGGATAACGATCGGCACGGGCGCAATCGTGGCAACGGGCAGCATCGTCACGAAAGACGTGGACGATTACGTTCTTGTCAGCGGAATTCCCGCAAGGCCGATGAGAAGACGCGCCCTTGAAAGCACGAATCCCGACGACTACAACCAATATATGATGAAAAACAAACTTTTCCAAAAGTAACGAAAAGCGCAGAGAAGTCTGCGTTTTTTATTGAAAACTTTTCAAAAAAAGCAAATGTTTCCCCGTCAATTTTTTGCAATAATCGCTAATATATAGTATAATATTGTAAATTTACAGGAGATACGAGTATGAATATCTGGCACGATATCAACGAATCGCGAATCAAAAAAGACGATTTTATCGCTTGCATCGAAATTCCGAAGGGCAGCAAGAACAAGTACGAACTCGACAAGGAAACGGGGCTGCTGATTCTTGACCGCACGCTTTACACCTCGACGCACTATCCCGCAAACTACGGATTTATTCCGCGCACTTTAAGCGACGATAACGATCCGTTGGACGTCCTTGTGATTTGCAGCGAGGTTATTTCGCCGCTCACTCTTGTCAGGTGCTACCCGATCGGCGTAATATCGATGATCGACGACGGCATGGTCGACCATAAGGTGATTGCAATTCCGTTCAAAGATCCGATGTGGAACACTTACGACCATATCGGCGAGTTGCCGCCCCACATTATGGACGAAATGACGCATTTTCTGAACGTTTACAAACAGCTTGAATACAAAACGACAACCGTTCTTGAAGTAAAAGAAAGGGATTTCGCCGAAATTGTTATCGAGCAGAATATCAAACAATACCACGAAAAATTTGACAAAAAGGATAAATAAATTATGTATGATTGCATAGTTATCGGCGGTGGCGTCGTAGGCACCGCAGTTCTCGACGCGCTTTCGACAAGGGGCTACAAAACGCTGCTTATCGAAAAAGAAGACGACGTGGCGTCGGGGGCAAGCCGCGCAAACAGCGGCATAGCGCATGCCGGATACGATTGCGTCCCCGGAACGCTGAAAGCAAAATTCAACGTCGAAGGCAACAAAATGATGCCGTCGCTCACACGCGACCTTGACGTCCCGTTCAAAAAAACCGGAAGCCTTGTGCTTGCAGGTCGCGGCGGCGAAAAAGGTCTTTTGGAACTTCTGGAACGCGCGAAAGCGAACGGCGTCGACGCGCGAATCATCGACCGCGAAGAAATCGACAAAATTCAGGACGGAGTAAATCCCGAAATCGTCAGCGCGCTTTACGCAAAGGACGCGGGCATCGTTTCGCCGTATAAGCTCACGATCGCGCTTTGCGACAGGGCAATTCTGAACGGCGCGGAAGTCCGCCTTGAAGAAAATATAGAAAGCATACGCTTTGACAAAAAGTTTATCGTAAAAACCCAAAACGGCGAATACGAATCGAAATATCTTGTCAACAGCGCGGGCGGCGGCGCATCCGATATCAACGCGCTTCTGTCCGACGAAACGTACGAAACCGCTTTCAGAAAAGGCGAATACTTCGTGCTTGACAAGACCGAAGGCGCGCGCGTCAAAACCGTACTTTTCCCGCTTCCCGACGAAAACGGCAAAGGTATTCTCGTTGCGCCCACGGCGGACGGCAACGTGATTTACGGGCCTACGTCCGAAGCGTGCGAAGAAGACGACACGTCGTGCACGGCGCAAGGACTCGATCTTGTGCGACAGGGCGTCTCAAAAGTTTTTGCAAACCCGAATTATCGCGCGGTTATCCGCGAGTATGCGGGCGTTCGCGCGGTGGTCGGCGAAGACTTCATCGTGAAACGCTCCGAAAAATACCACGACTTCTTTATCCTTGCGGGGATATGCTCGCCGGGGCTTACGTCCGCGCCGTCCATCGGCAAATATATTGCGGACGAAATCGAAAAAGAGTATAAGGTCGAAAAACCCGAAAACCCCGTGAAAGTCTTGCACCACGACAGGCTTAAAAATCTCACGGCGGAAGAACTTAACGAAAAGGTCAAAAATAATCCGAAATGGGGCAGAATCATCTGCCGTTGCGAAACCGTGACGGAAGCCGAAATCGTAAACGCGATTCATTCCCCGTTGCCGGCAACAACCGTCGACGCCGTAAAACGTCGCGTGCGCGCGGGTATGGGCAGATGCCAGGGCGGATTTTGCGCGCCCCGCGTCATAGATATCCTTTCAAGGGAACTCGGTATCCCCGTAACCAAGGTCAAAAAAGGCGGAAAAGGGTCGGAACTTGTAAAATGCCGTATCAAGGAGGACAACTGATGAAAAATTACGACGTGGTGATTATCGGCGGCGGTCCTGCCGGAATGGCGGCGGCGGTCGAGGCGAAAAAGAACGGCGCGGAAGTACTGATACTTGAACGCGACAATCGCCTGGGCGGCATACTCAATCAATGCATTCACAACGGCTTCGGTCTTCATTATTTCAAGGAAGAACTGACGGGGCCCGAATATGCGGCACGCTTCAAGAAAATGGTGGAAGAATGCGGTGCGGACGTCGTGCTCGAAGCCATGGTGTTGGAAATTTCAAAAGATAAATCGGTCACGTTTTTAAGTCCGAAAACAGGGCTTGAAACGGTGCAGGCGAAAGCAATCGTCCTTGCGATGGGTTGCAGGGAAAGGACTGCCGGCGCAATCCAGCTGACGGGCACTCGTCCCGCGGGCGTTTATACCGCCGGTATGGCGCAAAGACTTTCCAACGTCGAAGGCTATCTCGTCGGCAAGAAAGTCGTGATTCTGGGCAGCGGCGACATCGGGCTTATTATGGCGCGCCGTATGACTTTCGAGGGCGCAAAGGTTCTGAAAGTTCTGGAAGTCATGCCGTTCAGTAGCGGACTTAAACGAAACATCGTGCAGTGCCTGAACGACTACGATATTCCGCTTTTGTTCAATCATACGGTAACTCGCCTTGTCGGCAAGAACAGGCTGGAAGGCTTGTATTACGCCGAGGTTGACGAAAACCGCCGCGTGAAACCCGAGACCGAACAGTTTATCGAGTGCGACACGCTTTTGCTCTCCGTAGGGCTTATCCCCGAAAACGACCTTGTGAAAGAACTGCCCATCGAAATGAGCGCGGTAACGTCGGGCGCGGTCGTCGACGAATATCGCCAGACGACGCTTTCGGGCGTATTCAGCGCGGGCAACGTTCTGCACGTGCACGACCTTGTCGATAACGTGTCGGCGGAAGGCATTATTGCTGGCAGAAGTGCGGCTTTATATGCACAAAACAAGCTTGTAAACGGCGAAAGCGTGCAGGTTAAAGCAATCGACGGCGTGAGATACGTGCTTCCGTCAAGGGTATACAAGGGCGAAGGTTTCGTCACGATTTACTTCCGCGTCGGCGCAGAATACAGGAACGTCTTCCTTGACGTTTTAAGTGGCGATACCGTCGTCGTGTCCAAAAAATGCCAGATTCTCGCACCCGGCGAAATGGGTACGGTTATGGTCGATAAATCCAAAATTTGCGGCGATATTACCGTAAGAGTGAGGCGCGTATGAAAACAATTTGCATAATGTGTCCGATGGGCTGTCCGTTGGATATCAATAAGGTTGACGGCAAAATCGTCGTTACGGGGAACACCTGCAAACGCGGCGAAATCTACGGCACGCAGGAATTCACCGCGCCGAAACGCGTCGTTACAAGCCTTGTCAGGCTGACTTCGGGCGGCGTTGTTTCCGTCAAAACCGACGGGCTTGTGCTGAAAACCCTTATCCCCGAAGTGCTTTCGGAAATCGGAAAGCTCAGGTTGTCCGCACCGCTTAAAATCGGCGACGTCGCAAAAGAAAACGTCGCGGGCAGCGGCGTGAACCTTGTCGTTACCGAAGATATTAAATAAAAGAAAATGAAACGTCTTGTCAACAAAAGACCGATATGTTTTGCCGCGCTTGCGCTTGGAGTCGGGATTTTTTTGACGGGAATGTATGAAGACGCCGTGTGGGCAAGGGTTTTATTCCTTGCGGCGGCGTTGATTTTTGCGGGCTTCGTCTTGATTTTCAAAAAGGCGAGGCTTTTGTATATCCCGATATTTTTCGTGCTGGGCGTATTACTGCTTTCGGGCGTCATCGACGTTTATAAAAGCACGGCGGTGACTTTTGAAAAGGCGGAAATCACGGGGACGATATCGACGGAGATTGCGTCCAAAAGCGAACATTCGTATTATTTCAAAATCGACGACGTAACGATCGACGGGGAAGAAACGGGAAAACAGGCGTTTGTCGTTTCAAGGTTTTTGCCAAACGCGCGTGCGGGCGATAAGGTAAAAATCGTCGGCGACGTCAGCACGTACGATATGGGTTTCCGCGATTTTACGAGTTACGGCGCGCGAGGCACGAAATTTTACGTTAAGTCAAGGAAAATCGAAACCGTCGGGCAGGGCGTTTTGTCATTCGACAAGCGCGTGCTGATAAAATACAAGCGACTTTTGTACGACAACTGCGACGATATGACGTCGGACACCGCGCTTGCGCTTTTGTTCGGCGACAGGTTTGCGATTGACAGTCAGTATTCGCACAACGTCAAAGACGCCGGCATTTTACATATTTTCGCCGTGTCCGGTCTGCACGTCGGTATGCTTGCCGCGGTGACTGCGTTCCTTGCACGAAAGTTGAAAAAGAAAAAGGCGTTGTACATTCTTATCGTGGAGATACCGCTTATCCTATACGGGTGGATTTGCGGATTCGGCGCAAGCGTTTTGCGCGCAATCGTAATGTCGACGGTATTCATCGTGTCGGGGCTTACGGGGCGTCAGCGCGACAGTCTGAACTCGTTGTCGCTTGCAGCAATTATTGTCCTTATACTGAACCCGACCGATATGTTCACAAAAGGTTTCCATTTAAGTTTTGCCGCGCTTTTGGGGCTTATCGTAATTGTGCCGCGGCTCACGCGAAAGGAACTTTCGGGCGCAAAGAAAAAGGTCAGGGATATATGCGCGACAAGCGTCGGCGTAAACGTTATGCTGTTGCCGTTTATGGTTGGATTTTTCGGCGAGGTGCAAACGCTGTTTGTTATTTCAAACCTTATCATATTGCCGATTTTGCCGTTTATCTATACAATTTCGCTGGCAATAAGCCTGTTTGTGATGATATTGCCGTCGTGCGCCGTGATTCTTAACGCGCTTTCCGTTGTGCTGTTCCCGATAAGATTCGTGGCGCAGGCAATCGGTTCGCTTCCGATATCGAGCGTCCCCGTTCAGGCAGTCGATATGTTCGGTCTTGCATATCTTTTGACGATATTCATTATGTCCCGATACGTGTTTTTGCCGCGCATAAAAAAGATGGCGTTGTCGCTTGTCGTATGCGCCGTGTGCGTTGCGATGATACCCGTAATCCCTTTACTTTGATTAAAAATAATGGTATATTGAATTTATGATTAACGTTTCGGATCTTAAAAAAAGATTGTCCGTCGAGATTTTGCCCGTGTACTTTCTGAAAGGGCAGGACGCTTACGTCAAAGAACTTGCGATCGGCGTTTTGAAGGGGATTCTCGACAAGGATTTTGCGGATATGAACCTCACCATCTTTGAGGATTCGTCGGATATGGCGGCAGTCGTGCAAACGCTCAATACCGTGCCCGTTTTCGACGAAAGACGGCTTGTCGTCGTGAAGTCGTCGGAAGGGCTTGACGACGCAGGACGTGCCAAACTCGAAGCGTATCTCAACAATCCGTCGGGGTTTTCCGTACTTGCGTTTTCGGACGACGCGATCGCGCGCGACGATTTTTCCAAGAAAGCGAGCCCCGTTTTTAAGTTGTACGGGAAAGGCGAGGTCGTCGACGTCAGCGGCGCGGACGAAAGGCAATATCCCCGCATTGTCGAAAACGAAGTCGGCAAAAGAAACTGCACGATCGAAAACGCGGCGATAAGCCTGCTTTCGACGTACACCGCCCGCGATATGACAAGAACGATGAACGAAGTCAACAAACTTTGCGCCTTCAAAGACGGCGGAAAAATCACGAAAGACGACGTGGAAAACCTTGTCGCTGCCGATACCGAATACAAGACGTACACGCTTGCCGACGCATTGTCGCGCGGCGATAACGACAGGGCTTTGGACGTTCTGAAAACGCTTTTGTCCGACGGCGAAAGCCCGTCGTCGATACTTGCGTCGATGACGGCGCAGTACAGGAGAATGTTTGAGGCAAGGATAAGCAGTCTTTCGCAGGACGACCTTGCAAAGGCTCTTTCGGTGCGCCCCGGTTCGATAAGCATCGCAAAAAACGTCGCCGCAAGGTACACCCCGATGGAACTTAAAAAGTACGTCGATACCTTGCACAACCTTGAATACGCCTTTAAGTCGGGCGAAAAGGAAGAAGCGCAGGTGTTGTACGAAGCGTTTGCCGTTCTTCTCAAAAAGCGCACTTAACGCACAAGATTTCAATGTTTAAACAACTGTATTTGTCAGGATACCGCCAAATCGGCGGTATTTTTTTGCAGTGAAACACTGCGCCTGAGTTATAAATTTTGCAAAACAAAATATAGACAATTTGTTGTATATTTATAAATTATATGATATACTATCCTATATTTATTGAAATCGAATACATTTTCATAGAGGGAATCTCATGGATAAGATTTACGCTTATTTCAAAAACATAAGTTTACTTGCAATCGTTGACATCGCGACGTGCCTCTTTTTGCTGGTGCTTGCGTTTATGTTCTTTTACCATAAGCGCAGTTTACGCGTGTTTTTGACGCTCATAGGCGCGATTGTTGCAAAAGTAATCATTGACGCGTTGGGCGTATTCCTCGGTAACAACGCGTTTGCGCTTTGCAGCGAAGTGCTCAGGTATTTCTTATTGTTCCTGCTTGTTGCGGTTGTCGTCGTGTACCAGTCGGATCTCAGAAGTATTTTCCAGCGCATCGCAACGCCGCACGGCATCGACTTGTTCCAGGAAGGCTTCGGCTCCGACGACGATCTGCACGCCGCCACGGACGAACTTTTGTCGGCACTTCAAACGATGGCGAAACAAAACACGGGCGCAATCATTATCATCACCCCGACCACTATGGACAGCAATATTCTGGAAACGGGTACGGAACTTAACGCCAAAATTTCCGCGCCCCTTCTCGTCAGCATATTCAACACGAAAGCGCCATTGCACGACGGCGCGGTTATCGTGAAAGGTAACAAGATTCTGTCGGCGGGTTGTTTCCTGCCTCTTACGCAGGAAGCGGGCGTCGCAAAAGAACTCGGCACGCGTCATCGCGCCGCGCTCGGCATCACGGAAGAAAGCAACGTTATGGCAATCGTCGTGTCGGAAGAAACGGGTATCATTTCCGTTGCGAAGGGCGGACAGCTGCAACGTTATATGACCATCGACAAATTGAAAGAAAAGATCGAGACGATTTACGCCATATCTCCGCTTGCCATCGAGGCCAAGGCCGACGTCGCGGATAAAAAGAAAAGGAAAAGGTTTTTTAACAAGTGAAAACGGTAAAAGTTGAAAATATATTGTTGCCGAAAGACGGCGTCGATTTTGAAAAATGGGCGGTCGTCGCCTGCGATCAATTCACGTCGCAGCCCGAATACTGGGAAAAACTCGCCGCATACGTCGGGGCGGAACCCAGCACGCTCAATCTGATTTTTCCCGAAGTTTATCTTTCGGACAACCGCGAAAACCGCATTAAGAAAATCAACGAAAATATGTATAAGTACCTGGACGAAAACGTCTTTAAGGAAATCAAAGACAGTTTCGTTCTGGTGGAAAGGGATACGCCGTACGAAAAGGGCAGGCTCGGTCTTATGATGGCTGTCGACCTTGAAGAATACGACTACACCCCGTTTGCGCCCGTGGCGATCCGCGCGACGGAAGGCACTGTTCTGGAACGTATTCCGCCCCGCGTCGAGATTCGTCGGCACGCCCCGCTGGAACTCCCGCATATTATGTTATTGATCGACGACAGGGAACACACGGTGATCGAGCCGCTTTACGAAAACCGCGAAAAGCTGGAACTTTTGTACGACACAAACCTTAATATGAACGGCGGACACGTCAGGGGCTGGCGCGTTCCCGATACCGCCGCCGTGCTTGAAAAACTTTACGCGCTCACGTCGGACGAAGTACAAATCAAAAACTACGGCAAGGTTACCAACTTCCTGTTTGCCGTCGGCGACGGAAACCACTCGCTCGCAACCGCCAAAGCGCACTGGAACGAGGTGAAAGTCGGGCTTTCGGACAAGGACAAAGAAACGCACCCCGCGCGTTACGCGCTTGTCGAGGTTGAAAACCTTATGAGCCCCGCGCTCAAATTCGAACCTATTCACCGCGTTGTGTTCGGCGCGGACGAAAATTTTGTGAAAGAACTGTCGGCAAAGACCGCGGGCGGACGTAAAATCAAGGCGTTCACGAAAGACAAATCGTTCACGCTTTCCGCACCCGACGACAGCATCGACGCAATCAAGGAAATTCAGGACTTCATCGACGAATACGTGAAATCGCACGAGGGCGTCGAAGTCGACTACATACACGGCGAAAACTATCTCGAAGACGTCGTGAAAGAACGCGGCGGCGTCGGCATAATTATGCCCGCCCCCGAAAAAACAAATCTCTTCGACTTTATCATAAGACGCGGCATTATGCCAAGGAAGTCTTTCTCGATGGGCGAGGCGGAAGAAAAACGGTATTATTTCGAGGCAAAGAAAATCAAAAGGTAGGTATTTATGAAGGATATAAAAGTTTGCAAGTTCGGGGGAACGTCAATGGCAACGCGGGAAAGCATAAATCGCGTCATCGACATAGTTTCCGCCGATGACAGACGCAAATTTGTCATTGTATCCGCGCCCGGCAAAAGGAATAAAAGCGATATAAAGGTCACCGACCAGCTTTATAAAATCGTCGAAGAACAAAAAACTACCGGCAATTTCAAAGAATCTTTCGACGCGCTCAAAGAGCGTTTCGTGTCCCTTACTAAGGAACTCGGCGTCGATTTTGACATTATTTCGGAACTTGACAATCTGGAAAAGGCAATCGCAAACGGCGCGACGGCAAGTTACGCTGCCTCCCGCGGAGAGTACCTTTCGGCAAAACTTCTTTCGGCAAAAACGGGCTGGACGTTTATCGACGCAAAAGATATCGTGCGCTTCAACGACTGCGGCGTGTTCGATCCCGAATACACCAACGACACGGCGAAAGCGCTTTTGCAGAACGTCAAAGGCAGGGCGGTTATACCCGGATTCTACGGCGCAAGCGACGGCGGCGATATTTTCACGTTTTCAAGGGGCGGCTCGGACATCACGGGCGCAATCGTCGCGCGCGCGACCGACGCAATCGTATACGAAAACTGGACGGACGTCGACGGCTTTCTCACCGCCGATCCGAACATTGTCGAAAATCCCAAACAAATCAACGTGCTGACGTATTCGGAACTGCGCGAACTTTCCTATATGGGCGCGAACGTTTTGCATCCGGAATCGACTTTCCCGCTTCGTTTCACAAAAGCGCCGATTAACATTCGCAATACTTTCCACCCCGACCACGACGGCACGATGATCGTGTCGGCATACGACGCTACGCACGAAAGGCGCATCGTTACGGGCATTGCCGGACACAAAGGCTTCACGTCGATCAACATCACAAAGTCGATGATGAACAGCGAACTGGGTTTTGGCAGGCGCGTATTGTCGGTGCTCGAATACGAGGGCGTACGTTTTGAACATATCCCGTCGGGAATCGACACGCTGTCCGTATTCGTTGCGGACAATGAGATTGTCGGAAAAATGGAAAAAATTATTTCAAGAATCCGCGAGGCTGTTAACCCCGATACGATTGAAATCCACAGCGGAATGTCGCTGATCGCAACCGTAGGTCAGGGAATGAGCGACCGCACCGGTACCGCCGCAAGGCTGTTCACCGCGCTTGCAAAGTCGGGCGTGAATATCCGTATGATCGATCAGGGCAGCAGCGAAATCAACATAATCGTCGGCGTGGAGTCGTCGGACTACGAAAGGGCGATTAACGCGATTTACGAGGAGTTTTTTAACTGAAATTACAAAATAAGATTTATCGAATTCGGCGCGATTTTCGCGTCGAATTTTTTGTTTTCGAAAAGTTCCCCGTCAATGTCGATAAGGGGTTGATTCGTTTCGATAACGACGTGTTTTCCCGAAAAATGTTTTACGATTTTTCCGTCGATAAAGCCTTTCCCCGACGGCAGTTTCGAAAGAGCGATAAGGGTTGAAACGGGGTTGCGTTTTTCAACGACGATGACGTCCAAAAGTCCGTCGTCGATTTTTGCGAGGGAGCAAAAATGCATGCCGCCGGCAAGCACCGCGCCGTTCAGAACGGCGGCGACAATGCCTGTCGTTTTAATTTCGTTCCCGTCGATATTTATGCAAAAGTCATACTTTATACCCTTAAAAATGCACAATAAAATCTTTTTAAGGTAACTTGACGAAGTTTTCTTTTTTGACGCGTTGACCATGTTCACAACGTCCACGTCGATGCCGCGACATGCAAAACAAATCTCGTAAGTGCCGTCGATTTCGATGGCGTCGACGGGTTTTACAGAGCCCGACAAAATTCGGTTTGTCGCCTCTTCCAAAGACAGCGGAAGGTTTGCCGAGCGCATAAAATCGTTGCCCGTTCCGGCAGGTATGAGAGCAAGGCGGGTAACGAACGGTTTGCCTTGTTTTTCAAGCTCGCGTCTTGCAAGGATAATGCCGTTTACAATCTCGTGTATAGTGCCGTCGCCGCCGACGGACACGATTGTTTCCGCACCCGACAAAGTAAGATTATACGCAATCTCGGTCGCGTGTTTTTTGCGCGCGGTATAATGCGGCGCAAACTTTACGTTGTTTGCGTCAAGGATTTCAAATACTTTTTTCGCGTCGGTTTTCGCGCGACCGCGCCCGGCATACGGATTTACGATAAGGTCAAGCATTTTAAGTTCCGTAAAATATAATGATTTAAGTATATCATTGTCCAAAATATTTTGCAACATTAAAAAACCTTGAAATTTCGGGGCGGCTGTGTTATACTGTTTACATAATAGGAAATTATCGGGTTTAGGATATGGATAATCTTGACAGCACCGTCAATAAATTAATTATCTTGTACATTTTCGACGCGATCGAAATGCCTCTTGCCGAGGACAGCATCGTCGATATCTGTTACTATGACCTGAAATGTATGCAGTATATCGACTGCAAGGAAGCAATCGCAAATCTTCTGGACGCCGGGCTTATCGTCGATGCGGACGGCGCGGGCAAGGCAACTTACAACATTACCCGCGACGGATACGAGTGTCTGAAACATTTTTACACGCGCATTCCGTCCCACTACCGCGACCAGATTATGACCTATTGCAAGGAAAACCGCTTGAACCTTCGCAAAAAACAGGAATATTTCAGCGACTACTTCAAAAACGACGACGGCAGCTACACCGTGCTCCTGCGTATCCTGGACAAAAACCTTGTTATTATGGAATTGAAATTCATCGTCGCAAGCCGTAATAACGCAAAATGGATTGTCAAAAACTGGGGCGACAAAGCGGCGCAAATCTACGGCGTCCTGTACGAATCACTTATGGAAAACTAGGAGGACATATATGCCAATTTACAGAACAAAAGGAACTTGCTCACGAGAAATAATTTTTACGGTCGACAACAACATTCTGACAGACTTGAAATTCATCGGCGGCTGCTCGGGCAATTTGCAGGGCATCCAAAGACTTTGCATCGGTAAACCCATCGACGAAATAATCGCTACGCTTTCCGGCATCAAGTGCCGCAACGATACGTCGTGCCCGGATCAGTTGGCGAAGGCTCTTAGCGAATACAAAACCAAGTAAAACGGCATAATTTTGCGCCTTTTCGGCATTTTGACAGAACCTTGCTCAGTTACGTACGACCAAGTACGCGCCTTCGCAAGAACCTGTCAAGAATCCCAAAAATCCATCAAAATTCTGCCGTTTTAAGAGATTATTAAAACACCCGAACGGGGTGTTTTTATTTTATTGATAAATCGGGGTCCCCACAAGATACTGTGTACTTGTGAGGCTTAAAGACATCAAAATTCTGCCGTTTTAAGAGAAGTTTTCAGATAACAAATAAAATCCCACTTTTCGTAAGCGGGATTTTTTAAAGACAATGAAAAACGCCGCGGTTGCGGCGTTTTGTCGTTTTAATAAGTTTTGTTATTTGTTCATTATTTCCAGGCATTGCGCGAAGAACTGCGTTGCCTTTTCCATTGCGTCGATGCTGACGCGTTCGTTGATGGCGTGGATACGTTTCTGGTCGTCCAGCGTCATCAAAAACGGGGTGAAGCGATAAATATTGTCGCACACGTCGCCGTAATAGCGGCTGTCGCTGTTTGCGATGAACATATATGGCGCGGTGACCATTGTCGGGAAAATCTGCTTGATTGCGACGTTCAGGTCGTGCCACGGTTTGACGTCGATGGGTGAAACCGCCGTTGCTTCCGTACCCTTGCCGTGTCTTTCGACCTTGACGTCCTTGCCCAGAAGTTTTTGGGTATAGGCGATTACTTCGTCGCTTGAAACGCCGGTGATGATACGGGTATTGATATTCGCCGTGACCTTGGGCGGAATGACGTTTTCGGCGTCGCTGCCGTGGAGCATCGTCTGCGCGAAGGTCGTGGAGATGAGCGAATTCGTCAAAGGAATCTTCTTGAAAACGAATTTAAGAAGCGGGCTTAAAATATCGCGGTTTACAAGGACCATTCTGATGGGGAACTTCATATGTGGCGCAAGCAACTTAAACGTTTGTTTGGTTGCAGGCGTCCATTTGCTGGGCATGGGGTGTTTGTCGAGTTTAATCAACGCTTTGCCAAGGAGTGCCGCCGCGGAAGGTTTTGACGGATTTGACGCGTGTCCGCCCGACTTTTCGACGGTGAGCGTCATATTAAGGTTGCCTTTTTCGCACGTTGCGATAAGACCGAAGAGCTTATCGACGCCGATCATATTGCCGTCGATAATGGTGCCGCCTTCGTCGATAATGTATTCAAACTTAATGTTTTGTTGTTTGAACCACGCGCAGATATGCGCCGCGCCTTCTTCCGTCCAGGCTTCTTCGTCGTGGCCGAAGCAGAAATAAACGTCGCGTTCGGGCTGCCAGCCTTCGGACAGAAGTTTTTCGGTGGCTTCGAGGATTGAAATCATCGTGCCTTTCATATCCTGCGTGCCGCGTCCCCAGATGAAACCGCCGTCGATAGTGCCGCCGAACGGCTCGTAATCCCAGCCTTCTTTCGGAGCGGGGACGACGTCCTGATGTGCAAGGAACGCGCCGGGGGCAAGCGTCGGATTTTTACCTTTGAAGCGATAAACCAGACTGTAATTGTTGATGACGGTTTTTTCCGCCGTTTTATGGATAAGAGGATAGGTCTTTTCAAGCCAGGCGTGATAGTCGTGGAAAGGTTTGTCCTGACCTTCAAACTCGCCGACCATCGAAACCGTGGGGATTTGCACCGCCTCGGACAAGTGTTTTGCGATAAGGTCTTTGTCGAAATCTCTTGCTTTGAACTCGCCCGCGTCGATTTCTTGCGGTTTGCACAGCAAAGTGCGGATAATCATCGTGGTTAATAACATAACGTAACTCCTTCGATTATTGTTATAAACATTGTAATACATAGTGTATGAATTTGCAACTTTTGTAAAAATAAATATTGCGAAACGCGCGGATTTAGTGTATCATATAATTATAGAATAAAATGGGGTAGAATGGTTTCTGCCGCATTGAAAAACAAGAATTTATTATGGAGGCATATACAATGACGACCAATAAAAAAGTTTTACAGTTTGTCGACGAAGCAGTGGCTCTTGCCAAACCCGATAAAGTGGTTTGGATTGACGGCAGCGAAGCTCAACTCGAAGCGTTGAGAAAAGAAGCGATCGCGTCGGGTGAAATGATTAAACTCAACGACGAAAAATTGCCGGGTTGCTTATATCACCGTACGAAACCCAACGACGTCGCTCGCGTTGAGGGCAGGACTTTCATTTGCAGCAGAAGAAAAGAAGACGCAGGTCCCACCAACAACTGGATGGATCCCGAAGAAATGTACAAAAAACTCAAAGCCATCGCGAAAGACAGCATGATCGGTCGCACGATGTACGTTATCCCGTTCTCGATGGGCGCGGTAAACAGCCCGTTTGCGAAAATCGGTATCGAAACCACTGACAGCATTTACGTTGTCCTGAATATGGCGATTATGACCAGAATCGGTCAGAAAGTCCTTGACAGGCTCGGCGACAGCGAAGACGTCGTGCGCGGATTCCACGCAAAATGCAACGTTGACGAAAACGAAAGATACATCGTTCAGTTCCCCGAAGACAACGCTATCTGGTCGGTCAACAGCGCATACGGCGGAAACGTCCTTCTGGGCAAAAAATGCTTTGCGCTTCGTATCGCGTCGTATCAGGGCAAAAACGAAGGCTGGATGGCTGAACATATGCTCATTCTCGGCGTCGAAAAACCCAACGGCGAGACGAAATACGTCACGGCGGCGTTCCCGTCGGCTTGCGGCAAAACCAACCTTGCAATGCTTATTCCGCCCGAGGTTTATACCAAAAAAGGCTATCGCGTTTATACGGTCGGCGACGACATCGCGTGGCTTCGCGTAGGCGCGGACGGCAGACTTTACGCAATCAACCCCGAGGCGGGCTTCTTCGGCGTCGCTCCCGGTACGAACGAAAAGTCGAACCCCAACGCTCTTGCTTCCACAAGAAAGAATACCATTTTCACGAACGTTGCAATCAATCCCGAAGATAACACCGTGTGGTGGGAAGGTCTTACCAAAACACCGCCCGCACGCCTTATCGACTGGAAGGGCAATCCCTGGACGCCCGATATGAAAGACGCCGACGGCAAACCCGTCAAAGCGGCGCACCCCAACAGCCGTTTCACCGCACCCGCAATCAACTGCCCGTGCATCAGCAGTGAATTCGAGGCTCCTAACGGCGTGCCCATCAGCGCAATCATTTTCGGCGGACGTCGCGCGGCAACCACTCCGCTTGTATATCAGTCCAGAAGTTGGGACAACGGCGTTTTCGTCGGCAGCATTATGGCTTCCGAAACGACCGCTGCGGCGGCAGGCGCGGTAGGCGTCGTACGTCGCGACCCGATGGCAATGCTGCCTTTCTGCGGATATCATATGGGCGACTACTTCCAGCACTGGATCGATATGGGCAAAAAGATTAAGGTTCAACCCAAAATCTTCAACGTCAACTGGTTCAGAACGGACAGCGAAGGTCACTTCATCTGGCCGGGATTCGGCGACAATATGCGCGTGCTTGACTGGATTTTGAAACGTTGCGAAGAAACCGTCGACGCGGACGAAACCGCAATCGGATACGTTCCGAAACCCGAAGATATCAACCTTGAAGGTTGCGGCGTGGACAAAGAAACCCTGAAAGGTCTTCTTAACGTCGATACCGAAACCTGGAAGAAAGAAGCCGAAGGCATTAAGGAATTCTATAAGAAGTTCGGCGACAAGCTCCCGAAGGAGTTGAACGAAGAACTTGCCTCGCTTGAATCCCGCCTTAATTAAAAAGTCATAATTTTGCGATATTTTGCTTTTTCGGCGGAACTTGAAAATTCGTGTACGCCAAAGTACACTGGAATTTTCAAAACCCGCCGAGAAAACCACAATCTCATCAAAATTCTGACTTTTTAGGGGAGAGTATCAGAAGACTATTAAATCCCGCCTTTTTTGGCGGGATTTATTTATGCGTTTTATGGCAGGTGGCATATTAAAAACGTATGATATTTTCAATTTTTTTTGCTTGACAATCAAAAAGTATCGTGTATAATTATTTTCAACAACATATAAAGGCGTTTATGAGGACGTGACAAAGTTTTGGCAGCACAGAGAGCCGTCGGTCGGTGTAAGACGGTATGCGGATTTTGTCTTATCACCTTCCAGTCGCCCGACAGAACGGAAACTATTAAGTCGGGACGGGCGCTCCCGTTACAGAGCAACGCATTGATGGATGCGTAAGTGGCTGTTAAAGCAATTTGAGTGGTACCGCGGATTAATTCTCCGTCTCAAAACGAGACGGGGATTTTATTTTATAAGGATAAAGATATGCAACTTTACGAAAAATACGTTACCGAAACCGTTGACGAAAAAACGGGCAGACTGACAAAAATCGATTTTCATATTCCCGACGACTTCAACTTCGGGTTTGACGTGGTGGATTTCTGGGGCAAAAACACCCCCGATAAAACCGCGCTTTTGTGGGTTGGCGAACATCACGAAGAAAAAACGTTCACTTTTTCGGACATGATGCGCCTTACAAACAAAACGGCAAATTATTTCAGGTCGCTGGGCATTAAAAAAGGCGACAGGGTAATGCTTATTCTGCGCCGTCATTATCAATTCTGGTTTTCAATCGTTGCGCTACACAAAATCGGCGCGATCGTCATTCCCGCAACGGATCAGCTTATGAAAAAGGACCTTGTATACAGGTTCAATCTTGCGGGCGTGAGCGCGGTCGTCATCAGTTCCACGGGAAGTATCGTCGACGAGGCGGAAAAAGCCTTTGAACAATGCGACGTCAAAACGAAAATACTTGTCGGTGCAAGCCGTGACGGCTGGCACGATTTCGACACGGAATTTCAGGCGTTTTCGGACGAGTTCAAGCGTGGTGAAGGCGTTGACGCAACTTATAAAAACGACGCCGCTCTTATGTTCTTTACGTCGGGCACGTCGGGTTATCCGAAACTTGTCATGCACGACCACGCATACGCAATCGGACACTTTATCACTGCCAAATGGTGGCATAATATCGACGGAAACGGCGTTCATTTGACGATTGCGGACACCGGCTGGGGCAAAGCGGTCTGGGGCAAACTGTACGGACAATGGTTGATGGGCAACTGTGTTTTCGTTTACGATTTCACGCGTTTCAATGCCGACGATATGCTGTCCGTCATCGAAAAGCACAAAATCACGACGTTTTGCGCGCCGCCCACGATTTTCAGGTTCCTTATCAAAGAAGACTTGTCAAAGTACGACATTTCCAGCATAAAATACGCGACGATCGCCGGCGAAGCGCTGAATCCCGAGGTATATAAACAATTTTTGAGCCTTACCGGAATCAAACTTATGGAAGGCTTCGGACAGACCGAAACGACGCTGACGCTTGCAAACCTTCTTCATATGAACCCGAAACCCGGCAGCATGGGCATGCCGAGCCCTCAGTATAAAATCAAACTGATTACCGCCGACGGCAGACTTGCCGCAAACGGCGAAGAAGGCGAAATCTGCGTCGATATTTCGGAAGGCGCGCCCGTCGGACTTTTCCGCGGATATTACAACAACGAAGAAGCGACAAAAGCGGTAATGCACGACGGACTTTATCACACGGGTGACACGGCGTGGCGCGACGAAGACGGCTATTATTGGTTTGTCGGGCGCACCGACGACATCATCAAATCGTCGGGCTATCGCATCGGACCGTTTGAAATCGAAAGCGTGCTTATGGAACACCCCGCCGTTCTTGAATGCGCGATAACGGGCGCACCCGATCCCGTGCGCGGACAAGTCGTCAAAGCAACGATTGTCCTTGCGAAAGGTTACACCCCGTCGGAAGAACTGAAAAAGGAAATCCAGCAATACGTGAAAAGACTTACCGCACCGTACAAATACCCGCGCATTGTGGAATTCGTGACGGAACTTCCAAAGACGATTTCCGGCAAAATCAGGCACGCCGAAATAAGGAAACAGGATAATCAATAAAAGAAACAATATGACAAAATCCACGGTTTAACCGTGGATTTTTGCTTATAAAAACATTGTTTTGTTATTTTGATTTGATTATCCTTACGATTTGTTCAATGTAAAGTTTCTTGAATTCCTGGTCGTTAAGGTTGAAAATTTGTCCGAAGTGATTGCCGTTTAAGATATTGAACGTGCTGAAAAACGGAGTCAGGAAAGTTGACAGAAGGACGAGGTATCTTGCCTTCAATTCGTTGTCGCTTGCCGCGCTTGTCGCGCGCATATACGAAATCACCTTAAAGCACAAATCGGAATCCGTTGAAAACATCTGGCTTACCGTTTTGTTGAAATAATTGTTGTATTCCACGTTTTCGGGGGCGAGCATAAAGTTTATGACGTTGATGTTTTCGGCGCAGTATTCGTGGCAGGCGTTGAAAAATGCGGAAATGGTTTCCTCGGGGTGAGTGTTCAGTTCCGCCAAACTTGCGACAAGGTTGTCGGCAATTTTTTTGAAGTCGGAAATCGTGCGCCTGATGACGACGGAAATCAGCGATTTTTTGTCGGTGAAATGATAATTTATCGCAGCAATATTCACGCCGGCGTCGTCGGAGATCTCCTTAATGGTAACTTTCCCGTTGGCTTTTAAGAGTTTAACGGTGCTGTTGATTATTGCGGTTTTGGTAAATTCGGTCTTTTTCATAATTCAAAAATATCGTGTGTTTTTTTCAAATATATATTAATGATATTATGAAATCCGCGATTTGTAAAGAATTTTTTTGACAATTGAAAAAAATTGTCGGAAATTTTCCTTTGAAAACGGCGATTTGACTTTCGCAAAATTATTAAAAACACCCGTTTGTAAGTATTTTTTTGTATAAAAAAGGCGGGATATAATCCCGCAATCTGGCACCCCCTAGGAGAATCGAACTCCTGTTTCCGCCGTGAGAGGGCGGCGTCTTAACCGCTTGACCAAGGAGGCACAATATATTTAGCGTTTATAATCTATCATAATTTATCGCAGTTGACAAGCGTTTTTACGAATTTATCGGCAAAATATTTTCTTGACAACGCCGTCGCTTTGGCATATCCTTTTTATTATGAAGTTTTTTGAGAAGAAAAAGAAACCCGTTTACGATATGGCTGACCAATCGTTTGTCGCAAGCGTTCTGGACGCGTTGAATTTGTCGCACGGCGACGCCGTCCTTGAAATATCGAAAGACAGCGTGCTTGCCGAAAGTTATTTTGCAAACAGATACGGCGCATACGTAAAGCACCTGAAAACCGCAAGCGAATTTACGGGCGGATTTTTTGAACTCTCGGTGATGATCGACGTGGTTTCCGACTTTGAAAACCTGTTTGAAATCGCAAGGGAAAATTCTGAACAGGTCGCCGTAATATATCTTAAAAAATGCGTTGAAAAATTGCCGCCTAAATTTTGCGGTGCGCCGTGCAAAACGAGCGTTTCAAGCGGGAATTATAAATTCTTTTTATTCTGACGTAAAATCGCGCATTGTGCGCGAATTTTTAAATTAAAAAACAACAACGAAAAAGACCGGAACGCTTATCACGTTTCGGTCTTTTGGAGCTGGTGGGCGGATTCGAACCGCCGACCTGTTCATTACGAGTGAACCGCTCTACCTGCTGAGCCACACCAGCAAAACATTTGTTATTATATCATAAATTATCAAATTATCAAGCAAATTTAAGCAGTATCGAAAAAATTTTCGGGAAAATGCGAAATATAAAAAACGTCGCGCGGGCAAAGCACAAAAAAGACCGCCGCGACGAGCGACGGTTTTATCTCCAAGTTGCCGACTGTAACTTTTTGCGCAACCTATGCGCATAGGTGGGCAAACTATCCGAAACCGCTGTTTTCCTTCATGGTCCGTGAGGACAAGGCGTAACATAAGAGACGGAAATCGTAATCCCTGAAAAAGTTGTGGTTGGAAAATAAGTTACATATCGTACAACCCAGGTACATCTTAATTATACCGCATTATGGCGTATTGTCAATACAATTTTATCATTTTGTCGATAAATCGTGTCAAAGTGTTAGTTATTTTGACATAAAACGTTTGACAGCGTTTTTGATTATATGTATAATTAAAACATAATAAAATAATGAGGTTCGTTTATGACAAGGGTTGCAAGGGGCAGCATTTTCAGCGGCGCAAAACATTTTCACGTTCTCACGGACGGTCTTCCCGGGCTTGACGTTTTCAGAGAGCCGAATATGAAAAACTTTTATCTCGTCACGGTTGAGGAAAAGGCAAAGGACACGGGCGTTTCCGTCCTTGCGTACTGCGTGATGCAAAATCACTCGCACCTTATCGTGACTTCCGACGACGTGCAGAACATTTCGGAGTTTATGCGAAGGGTGAACACGACTTACGCCAAGTTTTTCAACCGCATAAACGGCAGGAGCGGATACGTCTTCAACGGAAGATACGAAAGCGACGCTCTTAAAACCCCCGACGAAATCCTTGCCGCGATATATTTCGTACACAACAATCCCGTGAAAGCGCGCGTCGCCGTCAACAGCGGGGAATATCTGTACAGCAGTGCGAAAGATTATCTCAACCAACTGAGTTTCATCGACTACAAGGAACTGAAAAGGCTTTTCAAAAAGGTGCCGGAACTTTCCTCGTACGGCGGCAGCACCGACGAATATAAATTCAAAGAGGCAAAACCTTACGAAAACTGCGACGACGTTCTGATGGACCTTATTCGTCGGTTCAACATCACCGACAAAGCCGCTCTTCAGGATCCCGAACTTCTGAAAACGATTATTTACGAATTGCAGACGAGAAGCGGCGTGTCCCTTCGCGACGTTGCGGTGCTTGTCGGGCTTGACCGCGAAAAGATCAGACGCACGGCAAAGAAAATAAATTACAACGTTTAATAAAGTTATATAACCCCCCAAAAATTATATTGAAACAAGGCGGACGACGTATATTTCTCTCCTTTTATATGCCGTCCGCTTTGTTTTATCCCGTGTTTTTTGACAAAAGTAAAAATTAAAAAATCGCAAGTCGTTTTTTTACAATTTGAAAAAATCCGCCGTGTAAAGCGCGATTTTCCTGCGTTTTTGGACGCCTTAAAAACAAAACTTAGGATAAATATTGACTTTAATATATTTATATAATAAAATATATGCAAGAGATTTTTT